>Ga0164242_10000502_pt1 | contig 46816 bp, 46 predicted proteins | sample OricomgcompostMG_FD_108783 | JGI IMG/M metagenome (GOLD analysis project Ga0164242, IMG submission 108783) | Miracle-Growth compost microbial communities from Emeryville, California, USA - Original compost - Miracle growth compost (MG) ... | reverse complement strand
GAGTCCTGCACGTGCACGACCGCGTCCAGCGCCATGAGCGCGACGGCCATGTCGGACGGATGGGTCGCGACGCAGTGCTCGGACGCGCCGAGGATCGCCAGGTTCCGGTGCTCGCCCTCGCGCGCCGGGCAGCCGGAGTGCGGTTCGCGCTTGTTGCACGGCTTGGTGACGTCCTGGAAGTAGGGGCACCGGGTTCGTTGCAGCAGGTTGCCGCCGACCGTGGCGAGGTTGCGCAGCTGCCCCGAGGCGCCGGCGAGCAACGCCTGGCTCAGCGCCGGGTAGCGGGTGCGGACGTCCGGATGCGCGGCCAGGACGCTGTTGCGCACGGTCGCCCCGATCTGCAGTCCGCCCGGGTCCTCAGTCTCGGAGATGAAGTCGTAGGGCAGCGCGTTGATGTCCACCAGCAGCTCGGGCGTCGCGACGCCGAGCTTCATCAGGTCGACCAGGTTCGTCCCGCCACCGAGGTAGTGCGAGTTGAGCGTGGCGGCCTGCAGCCGCATGGCGTCCGCGGCCTGGCTTGCGCGCGCATAGCCGAACGGCTTCATCCGCGGGTGCCCGCATTCACGTCGGCGATCGCGGCGACGATGTTCACGTAGGCGCCGCAGCGGCAGATGTTGCCGCTCATCCGCTCGCGGGTCTCGGCAGCGTCCAACGTCGGCGCCGCGGCGAGATCCTCGGTGACGGCGGACGGCCAGCCGGCACGCACCTCGTCCAGCATGCCCACGGCCGAGCAGATCTGCCCCGGCGTGCAGTAGCCGCACTGCAGCGCGTCGCGGTCGACGAACGCCTGCTGCATGGGGTGCAGGGCGGCGGCGGTGCCCAGGCCCTCGACCGTCGTGATCTCGTGCCCGGCCACCGCGACCGCGAGCAGCAGGCAGGCATTGGCGCGGCGGCCGTCCAGCAGCACCGTGCACGCGCCGCACTGGCCGTGGTCGCAGCCCTTCTTCGAGCCGGTCAGGTCGAGGTGTTCGCGCAGCGCATCCAGCAAGGTGGTGCGGTTGTCCAGCTCGAGATCGTGATCGGTTCCGTTCACGTGCAGGGTGATCCGGCTCGCGAGGTCCGGTGGTGGCATACCGCCGGGCCTACCCCCGCGCCGTGGGCGGCAAACCTGGGTAGACCGGCGTATGCCGATGCGCAGAATCGCCCGAGCGGGCGCACTGTTGCTCGCGGCAGCGGCCGCCGCGGCGGGGACGGCCGCCTGCCAGGGACAGAACGTCGCCGCCGGGCCGCAGACCGTGCTACTGCACATCTCGGCGCCGCTGCGCGAACCGGTGTGGTCGGACGCGGCCGACGAGCTGGTCGGGCTGACCGCGAGCGGTCCGCGCGTCGAAGCCGTGACGCCGTCGCTGCGTGCCGGCCGCGCGCGCAGCAGGCTGTCCACGCCGCTGACCGACGCCGGCCGCGACGTCGCGCCCGGAATGCCCGACGACCCCGTGGTGTACGTGCCGCGGCCGGAGTCCGGTGACGTCGCCGTGCTGCACCTGCCGTCGTTGAAGCAGGTCGGCACGCTGCCGGCCGGCGGCGATCCGTCCTACCTGGCGACCGACGTCGGCGCGCAGACCCTGCTCGCGCTGTCGGGCAACGGCCGGACAGTGACCGGCGTCAGCCTGCACGACAAGACGGTCTCGACCAGGCAGCGCGTGAACGCCGAACCGGACTCCGACATCGACGGACCCCAGCGCGAACGCGTGGTCGAGTTCCACGTGACCGGCGCAGGCGGCATCGACCACTACCTCGACGGCGCGCGCCGCGGCTCGATCGACGTCCCCGCCACCGACGCGGTCGGCGACGAGACCAAGGTGACCCGGCTGTACGTCGCCGAGTCCGGCACCCACCTGCTGGTCGCCGTCGACTCCGGACGCGACGGTGACGGGATGGACCAGGTCGGTCAGGCGCGGTTGGACGCGCCCGTGCTGTACGTGGACGACGACGCGCACCGCATCTACGCCGTCACGCACGACCGGCTGGTGATCCTGGAGACGCGCAGCTACGGCGGCTTCGACGGCGGCAAGATCCCGGTGATCGAGACGATCGACTTCCGGAACGACCTGCCCGCGGCCGTGCGGCACGCGACGCTGTCCGGCGTCGTTTCCGGTACCGACCGGGTGTTCCTGACGTTCTCGGACGCGCCCTACGTGCTCAGCGTCGCGAAGCCGAACGTCTGACCAGGAACTCGTACTCAGGCAGTCGGACGCCCGTGCGCGGCGCGGGGCAGGAGCGCTTCGTGCAGGTGAGCGCGACCATGTACTCGTCCGACTCGGTGCCGACGAACAGGAACCCGAGGTACAGCGCGTCGCCCACCTCGAACCGCCGCCCGTTGCAGGCGGGGCAGCGTAGCCGGCGCGTCCGCACGAGCAGCCGGACCCGCTCGCGTTCCCGGGGGTCGAGCCGGATCAGCTCCGGGCGACGGAAGCTCGGACCGAGCGGGGCACGGCGCAGCGCGGTCATCAGACGCCCACGCTGATGTCGTAGTGGACGTTGTCCTCGCGCCAGCCGCCCATGCCGTCGCCGATGCCGTCGTAGCCGGACACGACCTCGATACGCTCGAGCCACTTGGCCATCTTGAAGCCGACCTGGGTCTCGAACCGCGCCCGCAGCGGGGCGCCGTGCTTGATCGGCAGCGGCTGCCCGTTCATCTCGTACGCCAGCAGCGCCTGCGGGTAGTAGGCGCGCTCGAGGTCGATGATCTCGTAGAACTGCCCGTGCCCCTCCTCGGCGGCGGCCGGCTCGTCGCGGTCCACGTTCTGCATGGTCAGTAGGCACACCTGGTGCGCGCCGGGAAGCGGGCGGACCAGCTCTAGGATCGTGCGCAGCGGCACGCCGCCCCACTCGCCGATGCTGGACCAGCCCTGGATGCAGTTGTGCAGCACCCGCTGGGTCTGCGGTTCGCGCAGCGCGCGCAGGTCGGCCAGGCTGAAGCTTCTCGGGTTCTCGACCAGGCCGCCGACCTCGAGCCGCCAGTCGGCGAAGTTGTGCACCGCCATGATCTGGTACGCGGCACAGCTCGGCGGCTTGCCGTTCACGCGGTGCTCTGGCGACAGCTTCGAGCGCGGGTAGTCCTGCCGGGACGTGAGCGGCTTGAGCGCGAGGCGCCGGAACCGCATGACGATCGCGCCGAGCGCACGCTGCACCTGCCGCGGGTTGCGCAGGCTCCACACCGTCGCCGCGACGTGGATCAGGACGATGGCGGCGACGATTCCCAGCGAGATGCCGATCGCCGCGTCCAGCTCGGTGACGTGCCCGAAGATCATCAGCGAGGTGAGCTCCGGCCAGCCCCACCAGCCGATCATGATCAGGTGCACCGGGATGAAGACCAGGAACGCGAGCAGCCCGAGCGCGTGCAGCGTCCGCGCCATCTGCCGTCCGCCGAACAGCTTGACGTACCAGGGGAAGCGGGCTTCGACGGCGGGCGACTGGGCCGCGCCGGTCAGGATCTGGAACGGCGCGAGCAGGAAGATCACCGCGGCGTAGACCAGCTTCTGCAACGCGTCCAGCGGCTGGTCCGGCAGGGTGGGCGGCAGCTGGAACTGCAGGTACGTCCAGGCGTCGTCCACGGCCTCGGGGAAGATCGACCACGAGTACGGGATGTAGCGGTGCCACTGCCCGGTCGCGAACAGCAGGATGTAGTACGCGAGGCCGGTCAGCACCCAGCCGAACACGCTGACGAAGTGCCAGCGGCGGCCCATGCCGAGCTTCTTGTGACCCGGCAGCGCGACCAGGGACGAGTACGACTCCTCCTCGTCGAGCGTGTCGTACAGCTTGTCGGTGGGCATCGTCCTGGTGGTGAACCGCGCCCACTCGGTGCCGGGCTTGCTGTCGTTGCGGCGGTGCAGCCTCGGATAGCTGGCCAGGATCTCGATACCGCTGCGTATCAGCAGGGTGACGAACAGCAGGTTCACCCAGTGCTCGATGCGCAGCCAGGCCGGATAGTTCAGCGTCACGTCAGTCATGCCACTCCTGGTGCAGCGGCCAGCTGACGGTTCTCCCGGTCAGCACGGCGAAGTGGGTGGCAAGGAACGCCCCGGACAGCACCATGCCGAGCGTGCCCGGGGCGTAGTCCCACCGACCGATGAGCTGTGGCAGCTGCGGCAACCCGATAGTCCGGCTGGCGAGGTACATCGCCAGCGACGCCAGCGCGACGACGCTGCCCAGCGCCCATCCGGCGCGGACGATCGCCAGCCACCGGCCGGCCAGCATGCCGAGGGCGGCGAGCATCGCGCACGCGCCCAGGACGGTGAAGTACGCGGCGAGGTAGGTGGGTTGGTCGTGCTCGGCGAGCAGGCACAGCCGGATCGCGGCCATGCCGAGCAGCAGCGCGATGCCCGCCGCGGTCGTCGTGCGCGGCAGGTCGAAGGCGATGTGCCGGTAGAACGACACCAACGCCGTCATGACGCCTCCACCACGTGCTCGGCCTGCTCCACTCGCAGCTGGTGCTCCACGGCCCGCTGATGCGCCAGGTCACCCGCGGCGCCCGCAGGCCGGTCGTCCAGCTCGCGCAGCTGCTCACCGGTGCCGTACACGACCAGGGAGTCACCGTCCTGCACGACCGTCCGGCCGGTCGGCGCACCCAGGTAGCGGCCGCCGCTGCGGATGATGCCCAGGACGACGACGCCCTCACCGCGCAGGTCGAGGTCGGCCAGCGAGCGTCCGGCCACCCAGTCGTGCGCGCACACCGCGAGCTCGTTGACCGCGTACGGTCCGGCGAGGTTGAGCAGCCCGGCGACGTCGCGGGTGTTCAGGTCGGTGAACCGGTCCAGCAGCCGAGCGATCAGCCTGGTCAGCCGCCGGTCCACGGCCCGGCTGCGCGAGATGAACACCAGCAGGAGCAGGCCGCCCACCAGCAGCAGCAGCCGCCACCACGCGTGGCCGAACGCGCCGCCCCGGAAGCCGAGGATCGTCGAGCTGGCCGCGGCGACGATGCCGACGTTGCCGAGCAGCATCAGGACGGCGATGACGCGGCGGCGCAGCGGGTGCTCGACCACCTTCTCGGACTCGGACGTGGTGAAGCCCGCGCCGGTGAACGCCGAGCGTGCCTGGAAGCGGGCCGCCTCGGTCGACATGCCGCTCGCGGTGAGGATCACGGTCGCCACCCGGGTGATCACCAGCGAGATGGTCGCCACCAGCAGCAGGCCGATGATCGCGTACATGGCGTTACCCTTCCCAGCTCCCCTGGGTAGCTAGCAGCGCATGGCCCACCGCACGTCACGCAGCGCGGCACACCACGACCTCGATCTGATCTTCGCCGCGGTCGACACCCTCGACGAGCTGGCCGCCGACCCGGACGCGTCCGGCGACCGCGCGCGCATCTACGACTTCAGCATCCGCTGGGGCGTGCTGCTCGCCGGTCGGCTGCAGCGCCTGGAGCACTACGCGGGCCTCGGCGAGCTGAGCCCCGACGAGAAGGAGCGGTACGACCTGCTGGTGCGGCGGCTGCGCGGCGCCGGCGCGGCCGCGCAGCGACTGGGCCTCACCCGCCCGAAGCTCGCGGGCGGATGAGGCCCGGCTCGCTCAGCGCCCGGCGCCGGGGAGATGCTCCCGCACCTCGGCCAGCTTGCCCTTGAACCCCTTGGTGGCGATCCCGATCGCGTCCTCGTCGCCGGACAGCAGTCCCTTGGCGGTCTTCTTCATCTGCGACACCCGCACGTGCGGCGGCAGCGGCGGGATCTGCGGATCGGTGACGAACTCGAGCACCACCGGCTTGTCGGCGGCGAGCGCGCGGTCCCACGCGGGTCCGATCTGGTCCGGGCTGGTCACCTTGATGCCCTCGAAACCGAGCACCTTCGCGAACTCGGACGCCGGCACGTACGGCACGGTCTGCGTGGCCGGGTTCTTCGGGTCGGCCGCCAGCACGCGCTGCTCGTAGGACACCTGGTTGAGGTCCTCGTTGACGAGCACCGCGAAGATCAGCGTCGGGTTCTGCCCGCACAGCTCCTTCAGGTAGTGCTTGACGGTCAGCAGCTCGTTCATGCCCAGCATCTGGAACGCCCCGTCGCCGGTGAACGCGATGACCGGCCGGTCAGGGTAGGCGAACTTGGCGCCGATCGCGTACGGGACGCCGGGAAGCATCGTGGCGAGCGTGCCGGACAGCGAGGCCTGCATGCCGTCGCGCATCTGCAGGTGCCGCGCCCACCAGTTCGTCGCCGAGCCGGAGTCGGACGTGGTCAGCACGTTCTCCGGCAGCCGCTTGTTCAGCTCCCAGAACACCAGTTCCGGGTTCACCGGGTCGGCGGACTGGTGCGCCCGGTCGTCGAGCACCCGGCGCCACGTCTCGACCTCGGACTCGATGCCCTCCTGCCACGACCGGTCGGACTTGCGCTCCAGCATCGGCAGCAGCGCCTGCAGGGTGTCCTTCGAGTCACCGACCAGCGACACGTCGTTGGGGTACCGGACGCCGATCATCGACCCGTCTATGTCGATCTCGACGCACTTGGCCTGTCCCTCCTGCGGCAGCCACTCGGCGTACGGGAAGCTGGTGCCGATCATGAACAGCGTGTCGCAGTCCATCATCATCTTGTGGCTCGGCTCGGTTCCGAGCAGCCCGATCGCGCCGGTCACGAACGGCAGGTCGTCGGGCACCGCGTCCTTGCCGAGCAGCGCCTTGGCGATCCCGGCGCCGAGCTTGTCCGCCGCTTCCAGCACCTCGGCGCGGGCCTTCGCGGCGCCCTGACCGATGAGCATCGCGACCTTCTCGCCGTTGTTGAGGATGTCCGCGGCCTGCCGCAGCAGGTCCTCGTCCGGCACCATGTGCGGCTGGTTCCACGTCGTACTGCTGAACACCGAACCGTGCATGTACGGCGGGTCCGAGTAGTCGCCCTCGGCGACGTCGTCCGGCACGATCACCACGGCGGGGCGCCGCTCGGTCAGCGCGGACTTGATCGCCCGGTCCAGCACGTGCCGCGCGGCGGCAGGCTTCATCACCGTCGAGACGAAGCCCGCGATGTCCTTGAAGAACGCCTGCAGGTCGATCTCCTGCTGGTAGTGGGCCCCGACCGACTGCCGCTTCTGCTGGCCGACGATGGCGATCACCGGCTGGTGGTCGAGCTTCGCGTCGTACAGGCCGTTCGCGAGGTGGATGGCGCCCGGGCCGGACGTAGCGATGCAGGCACCGAGCTCGCCGGTGAACTTCGCGTGCGAACAGGCCATGAACGCGGCCATCTCCTCGTGCCGCGCCTGGGTGAACGTGGGGCCGTCCTCCACCTTCTCGAACGCCCCGAGGAACGCGTTGATGCCGTCTCCGGGGTAGCCGAAGATGCGCTTGACACCCCACTGACTCAATCGACTCAACATGTACTGCGCTACATCAGGCATACTCGCTCCCTTGCGTTGACGGCTCGCATTGCGGCTACCCGCCGACCTGCCGTACGTAACCCCGTGACGGGTTAATGCGCCCGATGCATCGGGGAAGGAACTGCGCATGCGACTGCAGCTCCCTCTCCGTGATGTCCGCCAGGTGCCGGCCAAGACCGACCCCCGCGTCCCCGGGGGCATCTACTCCAAGAGGGACGTGGACGTCGCCGGACTGCGCCGCGAGCTGGAGCGGACCGTGTCCGGCGAGGTCCGCTTCGACCGGGGCAGCCTGGCCATGTACGCCAACGACGCGTCCAACTTCCGGCAGGTGCCGATCGGGGTGGTCGTCCCCCGCACGCTGGACGACATCGTCGCCACGCACCGCGCCTGCGCGAAGTTCGGCGCCCCGATCCTCAACCGCGGCGGCGGGACGAGCCTGTCCGGGGAGACGGTCAACCAGGCGGTGGTCATCGACAACTCCAAGTACCTGACCGCGATCGGGCCGACGGACGTCGCCAACAAGCTGGTCACCTGCGAGCCGGGCGCGATCAACGAGGACGTCAACGTGTCCACCGGCAAGGACAACCTGGTGTTCGGGCCGGATCCGTCCTCGCACTCGCGCTGCACCATCGGCGGCAACATCGGCAACAACTCGTGCGGCGTGCACTCCGTCCAGGCGCAGCTCTACGGGCCCGGCCCGCGCACGTCGGACAACGTCGAGGCGCTGGAGATCGTGACGTACGAAGGCGAGCGGTTCTGGGTCGGCGTGAACGAGGAGGACAAGCTCGACGAGATCATCGCCGCGGGCGGCCGCAAGGGCGAGATCTACGCGCAGCTGCGCGATCTGCGCGACCGCTACCTCGAGGACATCCGCACCGGCTTCCCGCCCGTCGACAAGCTGCCGCGGCGGGTGTCCGGCTACAACCTCGACGAGCTGCTGCCCGAGAAGGGCTTCAACGTCGCGCGTGCCCTGGTCGGCACCGAGAGCACCTGCGCCACCGTGCTGCGGGCGACGCTGAAGCTGACACCCGGCCTGTTCCAGCGCACCCTGGTCGCGATCGCCTACCCGTCCACCGGCGATGCCGGCGACGTGGCCGAGCAGATCGTGCAGCGGTGGCGGCCGATCGGCCTGGAGGCGGTCGACCGGCTGCTGATCGAGGACGAGCAGCTGTCCGGCAAGAACCTGTCCGACCTGGACGAGCTCCCCTGGCGCGAGGACGCCGGCTGCTGGCTGCTGGTGCAGTTCGGCGCGGACACCGCCGAGGAGTCCGCGACGCGGGCGGCGGAGTTCGTTGCGTGGCTGGAGGGCGAGGCCGGCGTGCCGCCGGAGCGGTTCGTGATCATGAAGAGCGAGCAGGAGGGCGGCAACAGCCAGGACCTCTGGACGATCCGTGAGGGCGGCCTGGGCTCGACCGCGTTCCCGCCGGACGGCACGGACCACTGGCCCGGTTGGGAGGACTCGGCCGTCCCGCCATCCACCCTCGGCCCGTACGTCCGCGACCTGCAGCAGCTGTACGAGCGGCACAACCTGCGCGGCGCGATGTACGGCCACTTCGGCCAGGGCTGCATCCACTCGCGGATCGGCTTCGACCTGCGCAGCGCCGAGGGCCTGGCCAACTACCGGTCGTTCATGGAGGAGGCCGCCGACCTGGTGACGTCCTACGGCGGGACGCTCTCCGGCGAGCACGGCGACGGGCAGCAGCGCGCCGAGCTGCTCGACCGGCAGTACGGGCCGCGGCTGATGGAGGCGATGCGCGAGTTCAAGCGCATCTGGGACCCGACCTGGTCGATGAGCCCCGGCAAGGTCGTCGACCCCTACAAGCTGGACGAGAACCTCAAGCTCGGCACGAACTACAACCCGCCGCGCCCGACGGTGAAGTTCGCCTACGCCGAGGACGGCGGCGACTTCACGCACGCCGCGCTGCGCTGTGTGGGCGTGGGCAAGTGCCGCGTGCCGCACGCGGAACAGACGATGTGCCCGAGCTACCAGGTGACCCGCGAGGAGAAGCACTCCACCCGCGGTCGCGCCCGGTTGCTGTTCGAGATGTTGCAGGGCGAGGTCATCACCGACGGCTGGCAGTCGCGCGAGGTGTACGACGCGCTGGACCTGTGCCTGGCCTGCAAGGGCTGCTCGAACGACTGCCCGGTGAACGTGGACATGCCCACGTACAAGTCCGAGTTCCTGTACCACCACTACGACTCGCTGCGCCGCTGGCGGCCGCGCTACGCGTACGCGTTCGGGTTCATCGACCAGTGGGCGCGGCTGGCGTCCCTCGTGCCGGAGCTGGCGAACTTCGCCACGCAGACTCCCGGCCTGTCGCGGATCGCCAAGTTCGTCGCGGGCATCGACCAGAACCGGCCGCTGCCGGAGTTCGCGCCGGTGACGCTGCAGCAGTGGTTCCGCGAGCGCGGCGGGACCCGAAACCCCACCGGCCGCCCGGTCGTCCTGTTCCCGGACACGTTCAACAACCACCTGCACACCGACGTCGGTGTGGCCTGCGTCGAGGCGATCGAGGCGGCCGGCTGGCAGGTGATCATGCCGACCGGTCACATCTGCTGCGGGCGCCCGCTGTACGACTACGGCTTCCTGGACCAGGCGGAGCGGTACCTGCACCGGGTGCTAGACCAGCTGCGCGAGCACGTCCGGGCCGGCACCCCGATCGTCGGCATGGAACCGTCCTGCCTGGCCGTCTTCAAGGACGAGCTGCCGAAGATCCTGCCGCACGACAACGACGCGAACCGGTTGGTCGCGAACAGCTACCACTTCGGCGAGTTCTTCACCGAGTTCGGCATCGAGCCGCCCAAGCTGGACGGCAAGGCCGTGCTGTGGGGCCACTGCCATCACCGCGCCACCGGTGGCGTGGACACCGAGCAGCAGGTGCTGGAGGCGATGGGCCTGCAGACCGAGTCCGTCTCCGGCGGCTGCTGCGGGCTGGCCGGCTCGTGGGGCTTCGAGGAAGGCAAGTGGGACATCTCGCTGGACTGCGGCGAGCAGGCGTACCTCCCGGCGGTTCGCGGTACCGACCTGGACGCGTACGTCGTCGCGAACGGCTTCTCCTGCCAGACCCAGCTGCAGCACGCGCCGGACACCGACCGGCGGGCACTGCACCTGGCCCAGGTCATGCAGCTGGCGAGGGAGGGGACGTCGGCTCCGAAGCTGTCGCGTCCCGAGACCCGGGCACCGGCCAAGCCGCCCGCGGGCAAGCTGCGCCGGAGCATCCGGCTGGCCGCCGCGGGCGCGGCGCTGGCCGGCACGCTCGCGGCGGGGACGGCCGCCGTCCGCGCCGCTGTCCGGCGGCGTTGAGCGCGTGCCGACCGAGCTGCTGACCGTCGGCCACGGGACGCAGTCGGCGGACGCGCTGGCCGCGCTGTTGGCCGGCGCGGGCGTCAGCGCCCTGGTCGACGTGCGCATCGCCCCCGGCAGCCGGCGCAACCCGCAGTTCATGCGCGCCGAGCTCGAGCGGTGGCTGCCCGCCGCGGGCATCGGCTACCGCTGGGACAAGCGGCTCGGCGGCTACCGGCGGCTGGCCGCGGACTCGCCGGACACCGCCCTGCGCAACGAGTCGTTCCGCGCGTACGCCGGCTACATGCGCACCGCCGAGTTCGCGGCGGGCCTTGCCGACCTGATCGCGCAGGCCCGCCAGGAGCGCACTGCGGTGATGTGCAGCGAGACCGTCTGGTGGCGCTGCCACCGCCGGCTGATCGCCGACCACCTGCTGCTGCTCGACGGCCTCGTCCCGCTGCATCTCATGCCCGGCGGGCGGCTCAGCGAGCACCGCCCGACGTCCGGCGCGCGCGTCGCCGACGGCACCCTCGTCTACGACCAGTCGGACGCGACCGTTACCCCACCGAACCCTTCGGGTAGGGGCACAGCACTCGCGCAAGGAGGCCCGCAGTGACGAGTCCGCCCGGTTCCGTCGTCAGCTCCGACCGCACCGCCGACGTCTGGGGGCAACGCACCCCGGTCGCGCGGAACGCGCACTGGCCCGAACGCGTCGACCAGTTCCTCACCGTGGACGAGGGCTCGGTCGAGCGCTGGGTGCAGTCGGCGTGCGTGCTGTGCTCCAACGGCTGCGGCATGGACGTCGCCGTCGCGGGCGGGCGGATCGTCGGCGTGCGCGGCCGGGTCGAGGACCGGGTAAACCACGGCCGGCTCGGCCCGAAGGGGCTGTACGGCTGGCAGGCGAACCATTCGCCGGACCGGCTGACCCGTCCGCTCGTTCGCGTCGACGGGGAGCTGCGCGAGACCGACTGGGACACCGCGATGAACGCGATCGTCCAGCGGTCGCAGCAGGTGATCAACGAGCACACCCGGCTGGCCATGGCGTTCTACACCAGCGGACAGCTGTTCGCCGAGGAGTACTACACGCTCACGGTGCTCGCGCGCGGCGGCATCGGCACCCCGCATCTGGACGGCAACACGCGGCTGTGCACCGCGACCGCTGAGTGGGCGCTCGTCGAGAGCTTCGGCAGCGACGGCGATCCCGGCTCGTCCACCGACATCGACGCCTGCGACACGCTGTTCCTGGTCGGGCACAACGTGGCCGAGACGCAGACCGTGATGTGGATGCGGATGCTGGACCGGCTGCACGGACCGGACCGGCCGAAGCTGGTCGTCGTCGATCCGCGCCGGACGGCGGTGGCGGAGGAGGCGGACGTCCATCTGGCGATCCGCGCCGGCACGAACGTCGCGCTGCTCAACGCGATCCTGCACGAGTTCGTCGCGCACGACTGGATCGACCACGACTGGGTGCAGGAGCACACCGTCGGCTACGACGACCTGCGCGACGTCGTCTCGAAGTACTCCCCCGACTCCGTCGCGGACGTGTGCGGAGTCTCGGCCGCGGACATCCGGCGCGCCGCCGAGATCCTCGGCACGAGCCAGCGGCTGGTGTCGACCGTGTTGCAGGGCGTCTACCAGTCCCACCAGGCCACGGCGGCGGCCGTCCAGGTGAACAACATCAACCTGCTCCGCGGCATGATCGGACGCCCCGGCTGCACCGTGTTCCAGATGAACGGCCAGCCGACCGCGGAGAACACCCGCGAGACCGGCGCCGACGGCTCGCTTCCGGGTTACCGCAACTGGCAGAACGACGAGCACGTGCGTGAGATCGCCGAGGCGTGGAACGTCGACATGCTGCAGATCCCGCACTGGGCGCCGCCGACGCACGCGATGGAGATCTTCCGCCAGATCGAGGCCGGCACGATCAAGTTCCTCTGGGTGAACGCGACGAACCCGTTGGTGTCGCTGCCGGAGCTGCACCGCATCCGGTCGATCTGCGAGCAGAAGCGGCTGTTCCTCGTCGTCTCGGACGCGTTTCTGACCGAGACCGCCGAGGTCGCCGACGTCGTGCTGCCCGCCGCGATCTGGGCGGAGAAGACCGGCTGCTTCACGAACGCCGACCGCACCGTCCACCTGTCCGAGAAGGCGATCGAGCCGCCGGGCGAGGCGCGCAGCGACCTGGACATCTTCATCGACTATGCGCACCGGATGAACCTGCACGACAAGGACGGCGCGCCGCTGATCAAGTGGTCCACGCCCGAGCAGGCGTGGCGCGCGTTCACCGAGATCACCCGCGGCCGCCCGTGCGACCAGTCCGCGCTGACGTACGCCAAGCTGCGCGGCGGCAGCGGCATCCAGTGGCCTGCACGGACGACTCCCCCGACGGCACCGAACGGCTGTACGTCAATCACCACTTCCTGACCGAGCCGACCGTGGCCGAGAGCTACGGGCACGACCTGATGACCGGGGCCGAGAACGAGGCCGACGAGTACCGGGCCCACGACCCGGGCGGTCGCGCGATCCTCAAGGCCGCCGACTACACACCGCCGCACGAGCAGGTCGACGAGAACTATCCGCTGCAGCTGACCAACGGCCGCACCGTGTACCACTGGCATACCCGGACCAAGACGGCGCGCGCGCGTCAGCTCAACGACGCAGCGCCGGAGCCGTGGGTGGAGATGTGCCCGCAGGACGCCGCGACCCTGGGCGTGACGGACGGCGACCTCGTCCGCGTCGAGTCGCGCCGCGGCTCGGTCCAGGCGCCGCTGCGGCTGACCGGTACTCGCCCCGGCGTGGTGTTCGTCCCGTTCCACTACGGCTACTGGGACCGCACCGGCGCTGACCCGGGCAAGGACGGCCGCGCCGCGAACGAGCTGACCCGCACCGAGTGGGACCCGGTCTCCAAGCAGCCGATCTTCAAGGTGACCGCGGTGCGCGTGACGAAGGTGGAGCGATGAACAAGATCGGTCAGCTGCTGGACGACCTGCACGACGCGGAGACCGACCTCGCGCACCAGTACCGGATCGTCGCCGAGCGGCAGGCCGCCGAGCAGGACGTGTACTACCTGTGCCGCACGCTCGCGAAGCAGGCGGACGAGCACGCCGAGCACGTGCGCCGGGTCGCCGAGGAGTTCGGCAAGACTCTGTCCGAGCCGGGCGGCGACCGGATGGCGAACGTGCTGTCCGGGCTGCGGCACAAGACCTCGGAGCTGATGGGTCGCCGTCCGGAGAGCGGGCTGCTGCTCCTGCGCGACCTGCGCGAGCTGTACCTCATGGCCGAGGAGGCGAACATCCACTGGCTCGCGCTCGGCCAAGTCGCGCAGGCCGTCCGCGATCACGACCTGCTGGACGAGGTGTCCGACCTGCACAAGCAGACGCTCACCCAGATCAAGTGGCTGAAGACCCGGATCAAGGAGGCCGCGCCGCAGGTCCTGGTCTCCGGGGTCTAGGCGTTGTCGCTGCCGGCGCGGCGAAGTCGGCGCAGCAGGAGCAGCGCGAACACGGCGCCGCCGGCGATCATCGCCGTCCGCTTCTTGTCCTGCGCCGCCTTCGAGACGAGCGGCGCGGCGGCCTGCTCAACCCGAACGATCGCGTGCTGGACCGGCTCGGGCGCCGACGCCTTGGCGTGCCGGTACGCCTCGGCAGCGCGCGCGCCGGCCTCGTCGACCCGTTCCTTCGCGATCGTCTTGACGTCCAGCTTGGCGTGCAGCGCGTCGACCGTCCGGGCCAGCTCGGCCCGGGTCAGCTCGATCTCGGAGCGGACTTTCTCGATGTCGGTCACTTGCGCACCGCCCCGCGCACGGCGGCGACGTCCGCCTTGACGCTTTCGACGGACTCCTTGCCGATGCCGCGGCTGCCGAAGCGCATGCCGATCAGGCCGGGCAGGCCGAGCATGCCGGAAACGATCATGAAGCCGGCCCCGACCAGCAGCGCGGCCGCCCAGGGCCGCATGATCATCGCCAGCGCGAGGATCGCGGCCGTGGCGAAGCAGCAGGCACCGAAGAACGCCATGCCCCCCGCGGCGCCCAGCGCGCCGAACGCGGCGCCGAGCTTCTTGCCGCGCTGCTTGGCCTCCAGCTCGGCGAGCTGCAGCTCGTCGCGGACGAGGGTGGAGACCTGCTCGCTCAACTGCGCGACCAGCGCACCGACCGATCCCTCCGCGGGCTGCGGCGCGCGAACCGGCTGCGGTGCCCCATCGCCGTTGGACGACGGGGGCGGCAGTTGCGAGTAGGACTTCGGCTGGTCGCCGTCCGCGTTGTCCTTCTGCTGCGCCAGCAACGTCATGGCTGCCTCCTGGTTGGTATGGCTGCTGTGTTCCCGTGCAATCTGGCCGGCAAACTCACTCGCCCGCCTGCTGCTGCAGCACCGAGTACAGGTACTGCAGGAAGTCCGAGCCGGCCACCGCGCTCAGGACGGCCATCACCAGCCGGGTCTGCCGGGGCGCGAACACCAGGCCCGCGCCGAAGCCGGTGGCAACCCACTGCGCCAGGCACATCGGGCAGCTGATCAGCTCGCCGACGGAGTGCCGCAGGCCGTCCTCGGCGCGCACGTCCTCCTTGAGCTCGGCCGCCGCGCTGACGCCCTCGTACTCGGTGAACGGGGCCCGCAACGGGCTGGTGATCGGGTCCTTGGCCAGCGTCCGGCTGAGCCGGTGCGTGGCGACGCTGAGCAGCACGAGGTCCCACGGCCCGACGGTGGCCGGGACACTGCGGCCGGTCAGCCGGCCCAGCCCGGTCGCGGTGGTGACGATGCCGGCGTACGCGCCGATCACCTTGAGGTAACCGCCGAGCGGACGGTCGTCGCCGCCGCTGTAGGCACGCGCCTGGCGCTGCGCCCACTCGCGCACTCCGGTGTTCGTCATGGCGAAGGGGTACCCGCGGCATCTCACCGGTAATCCGCAGCCGTTTGCGGGTAGTCAGCTCGCATGTCCGCTACGCGCACCGTCACCCCGTCCGCAGCCGCCGCCCACACGCTGGACGAACTCGCCGAACGCGTCGAGCACGCGACCGTCCTCGACGGCGTCGGCTCCGCGATCGCCAAGGTGATCGACCGTGCCCTGCCCGACGGCGGGGTGCGGGACGTCGCGTCCGGAGTGCCGATCGGGCATCCGGCGCACCCGCTGCTGGTGACGGTCCCGATCGGCAGCTGGACGGCGGCCACGTACCTGGACCTGACCGGCGGCGACCGCAAGGCGGCGCGCCGGCTCGTCGGCCTGGGCGTGCTCGCGGCGGTGCCGGCGGCGGTGACCGGCAGCAACGACTGGCTCACCACCAGGAAGGCCGAGCGGCGGGTCGGGCTGGTGCACGCGGCGCTGAACAACGTCGCCCTGGTTCTCTACGGCGCCAGCTGGCTGGCGCGCAGGCGCGGACGGCAAGCGCGCGGCGTGCTGCTGTCCCTGGCCGGCCTGTCCGTCACCGGCGCGTCCGGCTGGCTGGGCGGGCACCTCTCGTACGCGCTCGGCATCGGCGTCGACCACACCGCGTTCGAGCACCTGCCCGGCGAGTGGACGGACGCGTGCGCCGAGTCCGACGTCCCGGCAACCGGCGCGAGCAGCGTGGAGATCGACGGCGTGCCGGTGCTGGTGACCCGGGACGGCGGCGAGATCGTCGCGCTGGCCGACCGGTGCACGCACCGCGGCGGGCCGCTGCACGAGGGCGAAATCGCCGACGGCTGCGTCACCTGCCCCTGGCACGGCACCCAGTTCGCGCTGCGCGACGGCACCGTCCGCCGCGGGCCGGGGACGCGGCCGCAGCCGACGCTTCAGGTGCGCGTCGAGAACGGCCGGGTGCAGCTGCGGCGCGCGAGCCAGGACGACTGAGACGAGCGAGACGGATGAGGGGATCACGATGAGCAACGAGCTGAGCGGCAAACGCATCGCGTTTCTCGTCGCCAACAGCGGCGTCGAGCAGGTGGAGCTCACCAAGCCGTGGCAGGCGATGCAGGACGCCGGTGCCGAGACGAGCCTGCTCGCACCGGAGAAGGACACCGTGCAGGCGATGAACGGTGACATCGACAAGGGCGACACGTTCGAGCCGGATCGGGCGCTGAGCGACGCGTCCGCGGAGGACTTCGACGCGCTCGTGCTGCCGGGCGGCGTGGCCAACCCGGACAAGCTGCGCATGGACTCGCAGGCGGTCGCGTTCGTGCGCGCGTTCGCCGAGGCGGGCAAGCCGATCGCGTCGATCTGCCACGGTCCGTGGACGCTGGTAGAGGCGGGCGTCGTCCGCGGCAAGACGCTGACCAGCTGGCCGAGCCTGCAGACCGACATCCGCAACGCCGGCGCAGAATGGTGCGACGAGGAGTCGTTCACCTGCCGCGCCGAGGGGTTCACGCTCGTCACCAGTCGCAAGCCGGACGATCTCGACGCGTTCAACGCCGCCGCCATCGCCGCGTTCGCCGGCTGACCGGGGCGCCGGGGAGGGAGTGATGGAAGCCGGCGCGCAGGACGCGCCCGCCCGAACACAACGACACAGTTCCCACCGGCCCGCGCGCTCGCAGGCGCGCTCGGACGGCCGCCGCAAGCTGGTCCGCGGTCTCGAGCGCCACGACTGGCTGCGCCGCGCGCTGCGCGTGGGTCTGGCCTCGCGCGGTGTCGTGTACCTGGCGCTCGGCTACCTGGTCGCGCGCATCGCGCTCGGCGCGCTCGACGGGGCGGGCACGCAGCACCAGGCGAGCGGTCCCGGCGTGGCGCAGGCGATCGCGCAGCAGAACGGCGGCCAGGCGGTTCTGGTCGTGCTCGCGGTCGGGCTGCTGCTGTACGCGCTGTTCAGCCTCGTCGACGCGCTGCTGCACCACGACGCGGAGTCACCGGCGGCCAAGCGCTGGGGCGATCGCGCGCTGTCGGGGTGGGGCTTCGTCGTCTACGGCCTGTTCAGCGGCTACTGCTTCGTCACCGCGGCCTCGCCGCCGAAGGGACCGACCGCGCCGAAGTCGCACCAGCAGGACACCCAGTGGTCGGCGCGGGTGCTCGGCTGGCCGGGCGGGCAGTTCTGGCTCGCCCTGCTGGGGTTCGTGCTGCTCGGCATCGCCGCGTTCCTGCTGTCGCGGACTGCGCGGCGCAGCTTCCGGGACCGGCTGCCGCGCGAGGACATGGGTCCCTGGACGTGGCGGCTGGCAATCGTGCTCGGGACGAGCGGCTACTTCGGCCGCGCGCTGCTGTTCGGCGTGGTCGGCTGGTACGTCGTCGGCGCCGCGATCGAGAACGATCCGCACCACGGCCAGGGTGTCGACGGCTCCGTCCGTCTGCTCGCCCGCAGCACCGCGGGGCCGCCGCTGCTGTGGGTGGTCGCGATCGCGCTGATGCTCTACGGGCTGTACATGTTCGTCGAAGCTCGCTACCGACGCGTGGGATGACGACGCGCGCCGGTGACCTGACCCGAGCCGCAACCGAGCGGCTCGATCGGCTCGTGGGCGGCCCTGCCCGGCGGCACGTCGTCCTCGTGTTCGCGGCGGTGCTCGCCTTGGACAGCGCCGACAAGGCCACCATCGGCGTTAACGCGACCAAGCTGCAGCAGGGCCTGGGCATCGACCGGTCGCAGATCGGCCTGCTGCTGGCAGTGAGCAGCCTGGTCGGCGCGGCCGCCACCATCCCCGCCGGCGCGCTGGTCGACCGGGTCTGCCGCACGCGGCTGCTCGCCTGGGCCGTCGCGTGCTGGGCCGGCGCGATGATCCTGTCCGGCGTCGCCACCGGATACCTGTTCCTGCTGCTCAGCCGGGTGGCGCTCGGCTGCGTCACGGCCGCGGCCGCTCCCGCGATCGCGTCCATGGTCGGCGACTACTTCCCCCGCAACGAACGCGGCCGGATCTACGGCTACGTGCTGTCCGGCGAGCTCATCGGCGCCGGCTTCGGGTTCGTCGTCGCGGGCGAGTTCGCGAACCTGTCCTGGCGCGCGCCGTTCCTCGTGCTGGCCGTGCCCAGCGCGCTGGTGTGCTGGCTGGTGCTGCGGTTGCCCGAACCCGAGCGCGGCGGCGCCAGCCGGCTGCCCGACGGCGCCGACGGGTTCGACGACAGCCTCGGTGACGCGGCCGACACGCCGGACGCCGACGAGGCGACGGCCGACCTGACGCTCTGGCAGGCGGTGCGGCACGTGCTGAGCATCCGGACGAACGTGGTGCTGATCGTCGCGTCCGCGCTGGGCTATTTCTACTTCTCCTGCCTGCGCGGGTTCGGTGTCGAGTTCGTCCAGAAGCACTACCACGTCGGGCAGAGCACGTCGTCGCTGGTGATCCTGCTGCTGGGCACGGGCGCGCTCGCCGGCGTCCTGACCGGCGGGCGCCTGGCCGACCGGCTGCGCGAGCGCGGTCGGCGGTGCGCGCGCATCGAGGTGCCGGGCGTCGCCGTCCCGCTGTCGGGGCTGCTGTTCATCCCGGCGTTGATCACGACCACGCTGTGGCTGGCGATCCTGCTGCTGATCGTCGCGGCGCTTTTCCTCGGCATGTCCAACCCGCCGCTGGACGCCGCCCGCCTGGACATCATGCGTCCCGAGCTGTGGGGCCGGGCCGAGGCGGTCCGGTCCGTGCTTCGGTCCAGCGCGGACGCGATCGCCCCGGTGCTGTTCGGGGTGATCTCCGAGTCGGTGTTCGTCGGGCCGCGCGCTCTGGAGTACACGTTCCTGCTGATGCTGATCACGATGTTCGCGGCAGGAGCCGTGGTGCTCACGATCGGGCGGCGGACGTTCCCGGGCGACCTGCGCAACGCCGAACGCGCGCGGCGGTGACGATGGAGCCGTTGAGCCTGGTCATCGCGGCGGTGGCCGCCTGCTGCAACGCGTTCTCCAGCGTGATGCAGCGAAAGGCCAACCGCCAGGCCACCGAACAGCCTTCCGGGCGGCGCTTCGGCGTCGCCCTACTCGTGCGTCTGGTCGAGAACCGGGCCTGGTTGCTCGGCATCGCCGCGATGATCGCCTCGTTCCTGCTGCAGGCCACGGCGCTCAGCATCGGCACCCTGTCCGCCGTCGAGCCGGTGCTGGTGATCGAGCTGCCGCTGACGCTGATCCTCGGCGCCTGGCTGCTGCGGCATCCGTTGCCGGCGCGCGACTGGGGGACGTCCGCGGCGATGGCGGTCGGGCTGGCCGGGTTCATCGTCGCGCTGGACCCGTCCGGCGGCGAGGCGGCGAAGGTGAACGAGGTGGTGGCCGTGCTCGCGACCGGCGCGACGGTCGCCGCGATCGCCGCGGCGGCGACGTTCGCCCGCTTCGGACCCGACCGGTCACGGGCTGCCGTGTTCGGTGCCGCCGCCGGCGCCGGCTTCGGGCTGACCGCGTCGCTGATGAAGATCGCCGTCTCGCACCTGTCGGCTGACGGCGTGCTCGGCCTGCTGCAGACGTGGGAGACGTACGGAACGATCGCGGCGGGCCTCGCGTCCGTGGTTCTCGTACAGGCGGCGCTGCACGCGGGGACGCTGGTTGCGGCGCAGCCCGGCATCACCTTGCTGGACCCGCTGGTCTCGGTGCTGTGGGGCACGGCCGTCGTCGGCGAGCAGACGCGCACCGGCTTCGCGCTGATCGGGGCGGCCGCCGGCGGAGCCGTGATCGCGGCCGCCGTGGTCGTCCTGTCGCGGGTTTCGCCCTCCTCGCCGGCGGGTAGTTCCGACGAAGCCGGTTGAACCTCAGCCGAGCGCACTCGTTGGGCCGGGCCGCGTGGAGACGATCGACGATCTCGATGAGCTGACCGATCTCGTCAGCGGGGACACCCGTATCTACATCCGGTACTCGGCCGGACCGGATCGCGACGCCGAGCACGACAGCATGGACTACGAGGCGGGCGTGCCGCTGCCCGGGCTGCCGGTGACCAACCTGTGGCCGGAGCCGTGGTGGCCGCGCGACCCGGTCGACTGGATCGCGCGGCGGGTCTGCAAGTACCTGGACCTCGCCGAGAACGCGCCGGACCGCCGGCCGTGGGTGCTCACCGGCAAGGTCGCCGGTTACGGGCCGGACCACGAGCCGTTGGTGACCGACGTCGAGCCGATCGCCTGGATCGGTGACCGCGCCGTCGAACAGGCGCACGAGCGCTACCTGCAGCGCTTCGAGGTCGGGCGCGACTCGACCGGATCGAACTAACCCTCTTACCGGCAAGGAGATCGCGATGAAGGCAGTGACCTGGCAGGGCAAGCGCGACGTCCGCGTCGAGGAGGTCCCCGATCCGCGGATCGAGGAGCCGACCGACGCGATCATCCGCGTGACGAGCACGAACATCTGCGGCTCCGACCTGCACCTGTACGAGGTGCTGAGCGCGTTCATGGACGCGGGCGACATCCTCGGTCACGAGGCGATGGGCATCGTCGAGGAGGTCGGCAGCGAGGTCACCCACGTCAAGCCGGGCGATCGCGTCGTGATCCCGTTCCAGATGTCCTGCGGGCACTGCTTCATGTGCGACGAGCGGCTCTACTCGCAGTGCGAGACGACGCAGGTGCGCGAGTACGGGTCCGGCGCCGCGCTCTTCGGGTACTCGAAGCTGTACGGCCAGGTGCCCGGCGGCCAGGCCGAGTTCCTGCGCGTGCCGCAGGCCCAGTTCACGCCGATCAAGGTGCCGCACGAGTTGCCGGACGAGCGCTTCGTCTACCTCTCGGACGTGCTGCCGACCGCGTGGCAGGCCGTCGAGTACGCCGGCGTGCCCAAGGGCGGCACGGTCGCCGTCCTCGGTCTCGGCCCGATCGGCGACATGTCCAGCCGGATCGCGATGCATCACGGCGCGCGCGTGATCGGCGTCGACATGGTGCCCGAGCGCATCGGCCGTGCCGCCGCGCGCGGTGTCGAGACGCTCGACCTGACCGAGCATGAGGACGACCTCGGCGACGTCATCCGCGACATGACCGGCGGGCGCGGCGCCGACTCGGTCATCGACGCCGTCGGCATGGAGGCCCACGGCTCCGGCATCCCGAAGCTGGCGCAGACGCTGACCGGGATGCTGCCTGACAAGATCGCCGAGCCGCTCATGCAGCGCGTGGGCGTCGACCGGTTGACCGCGCTCTACACCGCGATCGACATCGTCCGCCGGGGCGGCACCGTCTCGCTGTCCGGCGTGTACGGCGGCGCGTCCGATCCGCTGCCGCTGCTGACGATGTTCGACAAGCAGCTGCAGCTGCGGATGGGCCAGGCGAACGTGAAGCGCTGGGTCGACGACATCCTGCCGCTGCTGCTGAACGCCGACAGCGATCCGCTCGGCGTCGACGACTTCGCCACGCACCGCATCCCGCTGGACGAGGCGCCTCAGGCGTACGAGACGTTCCAGAAGAAGCAGGACGGCATGGTGAAGGTCGTCATGCACCCCTGACCGGTCAACCCCGGTGGGCGCGGATGACGGCGGCCATGTCCTCCGCGCCGCCACCGGACTCGGCCACCGCGGCCATGTCGGTGCGGATCGCGTCGGCGAACGCGGCCTGCATGCCGAGGCGGCGCTGCGCGTCGACGATCAGGCCGGCGTCCTTCGCGGCGGACGCGACGGTGAACCCGACGGGCGCGTCGCCGCCGAGCATCGCCTTGCCCTTCAGGTGCGCGTACGGCGAGTCGGTCGGTGACCCGTCGATCGCGTCGAGGAACAGCGAGCCGTCCAGGCCGAAGCGCTCGGCGAGCGCGATCGCGACGGCGGTGGCGTCGGTCAGCGCGAGCACCCAGGTGTTCACGGCCAGCTTCAACCTGCTGCCCTGACCCGCCGCTCCGAGTCCGGGGAACAGCGTGCCCATCGCCTCGAACATCGGCCGGCAGCGCTCGATGTCCGCGGACGGGCCCGAGGCGAGCACCCGCAGCTTGCCGTCCTCGGCCGGCTTGCGCGTGCCCAGGACCGGCGCGTCCAGGTAGGTGACACCGTGCTGCGCGGCCAGATCCGCCAGCAGGTCGGCGCCGGCGTCCCCCACGGTGCTCATCTGCGCCCACACCGTCCCGTCCGCGAGCGACGGCAGCACCGGCTTCATCACCTCGGCGACCACGCCGGCGTCGGTGAGCATCGTGATCACCACGGCAGCGCCGTCCACCGCCTCCGCCGGCGAGTCAACCACGACCGCGCCGTCGGCCGCGAGCGGCTCGGCCTTGTCCCGCGTCCGGTTCCAGACCCGGGTCGGGAAGCCCGCGCCGAGCAGTCGCCGGGCCATCGCCGCGCCCATGATGCCGGTTCCCAGCAAGGCGATTGTCTTCGTCTCCGATGCGTTCGTCATGCCTCTGATATACCCCTTCGACCTGCGGGTAGACGTCTCGTGACGGATCGCGCGCCTCGATCGACGCAGGCAGCGCACCGTCTGCCCAGAGGCAGTGCATGACCACGTCGCCCTCTACCGAGCGGAATCCGCGGCTGCCCGACTACGCCACCGAGCTGGCCCGATCGCTGCGCGACGCCATCGACGGTGAGGTGCGGTTCACGCCGGGCGACCGTGCGCTCTACGCCTACGACGCCTCGGTGTTCCGGCAGCCGCCCATCGGCGTCGTCCTGCCGCGCAGCGCCGAGGACGCCGAGGCCGCCCTTGAGGTGTGCCGCCGGTTCGACGCGCCTGTCTTCGGACGCGGCTGCGGCACCGGCCTGGCCGGGCAGACGGTCAACGCCGCAGTCGTCTTCGACTTCTCCAAGCACATGCACGACATTGTCGAGCTCGACGCGGCGTCCCGGCTCGCCCGCGTGCAACCCGGGGTCATCTGCGACCAGCTGCGCGACGCAGCCGAGGAGCACGGGCTGACGTTCGGCCCCGACCCGGCGACGCACGACCACGCCACGCTCGGCGGCATGATCGGCAACAACTCGTGCGGCACGCACTCGGTGATGGCCGGCAAGACCGTCGACAACATCGCCGAACTGGACGTGCTCACCTACGACGGGACCCGGATGCGGGTGGGCGCCACGAGCGAGGCGGACCTGGAGCGGATCATCGCCGCGGGTGGCCGGCGCGGCGCGATCTACGACGGGCTGCGCCGGATCCGCGACAGCTACGCCGACGCGATCCGCACCGGCATGCCGAAGATCCCGCGCCGCGTGTCCGGCTACAACCTCGACCAGCTGCTGCCCGAGAACGGCTTCCACGTCGCCCGCGCCCTGGTCGGCTCCGAGTCCACGTGCGCGCTCACGCTCGAGGCGACCTGCCAGCTGGTGCACTCGCCGCCGCAGCGGTCGCTGGTGGTGCTCGGCTACCCGGACATCCCCTCGTCCGGGGACGACATCGCGTGGCTGCTGCAGTTCGACGTGATCGCGCTGGAGTTCATGAGCCGCGAGGTGATCGAGCACCTGCACGCCAAGGACTTCGACTTCGGCGGCGAGGAGCTGCTGCCGGACGGCAACGGCTGGGTGCTGGTCGAGTTCGGCGGCGACACCAAGCGGGAGGCGGACGCGAAGGCGGAGGACCTGTTCGGGGAACTCGCCAAGCGCAAGAACGCCCCGACGCACAAGCTGTTCGAGGAACCACGCGAGGAGTCGCTGGTGTGGGAGGCGCGCAAGCACGGCGTCGGCTCCACGCGCATGCCGCTCTCGCTCGGCGGCCACCAGGGCTGGCCCAACTGGGAGGACGCCGCCGTCCCGCCCGAGGACATGGGCAACTACCTGCGCGACTTCGAGAAGCTGCTCGCGCGGCACGGACGCGACGGCGTGCTGTTCGGGCACTGGGGCCAGGGCTGCATCCACTGCCGCATCGACTGGAACCTGCGCACCGCGGACGGTGTCGCCGAGTACCGCCGCTTCATGGAGGAGGCCGCGGACCTGGTCGTGTCCCACGGCGGCTCACTGTCCGGCGAGCACGGCGACGGTCACGGCCGCGCGGAGCTGTGGCCGAAGATGTTCGGTCCCGAGCTGATGCGTGCGTTCGAGGACTTCAAACGGGTGTGGGACCCGGACGGCCGGATGAACCCGCACAAGCTGATCGACCCGTACCCGCTCGACTCGCACCTGCGCGAAGGATCCGGCTACCGGCCGGTCCAGCTGTCGACCGTGTTCCAGTACCCGCACGACGAAGGGAGCTTCAGCGCGGCGGCCGGTCGCTGCTTCGGCGTCGGCGCGTGCCGGCACGAGTCCGGCGGCGTCATGTGCCCGAGCTTCATGGTGACCCGCGAGGAGAAGCACTCGACGCGCGGCCGGGCCCGGCTGCTGCAGGAGATGACGCAGGCGGACGGCCCGATCTCGCAGCGCTGGCGCAGCGAGGAGGTCAAGGAGTCCCTCGACCTGTGCTTGGCCTGCAAGGGCTGCCGCGGCGACTGCCCGGTTCGCGTGGACATCGCGACCTACAAGGCCGAGTTCCTGCACCACCACTACAAGCGGCGGCTGCGCCCGCGGCAGGCGTACGCGCTCGGGCTGATCGACAAGTGGGCACGGCTCGCGTCACACATGCCGCGACTGGTCAACGGCGTCACGCACGCACCGGGACTGCGCGCCGTGGTGAAGGCCGCCGGCGGAGTGGCGCAGGAACGGGACGTTCCGCGCTTCGCCGCGCAGACGTTCACGGACTGGTTCCGCACCCGCCCGACGCGGAATCCCGACGGCCCGGCGGTGCTGCTCTGGCCGGACACGTTCACCAACTACTTCTCCCCCGAGATCGGACGGGACGCGGTCACCGTGCTCGAGGCCGCCGGCTTTCGCGTCGTGCTGCCGGGCAAACCGCTTTGTTGCGGCCGCCCGCTCTATGACTACGGCATGCTCACGCTCGCCCGCCGGTACCTGCGCCGCGTGCTGGACGAACTGGGCCCGCTGCTCTCGGCGGGCATGCCGGTCGTCGGCCTGGAGCCCAGCTGCCTGACCGTGTTCCGCGACGAGCTGACCAACCTGTTCCCGGAGGACGGCGACGCGCAACGGCTGCACGCGCAGAGCCTCGTACTGTCCGAGTTCCTGGATCAGCGCGCGTCCGACTGGCCGCTGCCACGCCTGCACCGCAAGTCGCTGGTGCAGCCGCACTGCCACCACCACTCGGTGCTGGGGTTCGACACCGAGCAGCGCGTGCTCGAACGCATGGGCATGGACGTCGAACTGGCCGAGGCCGGCTGCTGCGGCATGGCCGGCAGCTTCGGCTACGAGGCCGGCGAGCGGTACGAGGTGTCCAAGGCCGCCGGTGAACGCGCCCTGCTGCCGAAGGTGCGTTCCGCCGACGACGACACGCTCGTGCTCGCGGACGGGTTCAGCTGCCGCAGCCAGATCTCGTCCGGCAGCGATCGCAGCGGGCTGCATCTGGCCCAAGTTCTGGCCATGGCGATTCGCGAAGGCCAAGACGGAAGGAGAACACGATGACGCACTCGAACGGAGCGGTCACCGAACGACCGGTGGCACTGCACCAGAGCTGGACGATGGCCGGCCCGGTGATCTCGCACCTGCCCGACACCCAGGTCCAGGAGTTGCGCGAGGTCTCCGAGGCGTCCATCGGCGAGCCGGGCGCGATGAGCCTGTGGGGCTTCGCGGTCGCGACCCTGCTGGTCGCGCTGCCGATCTCGAGCGTGATGCCGCTGACGACGTCGCTCGCCGCGGTACCTGCGCTGCTGGTGTTCGGCGGCATCGGCCAGTTCATCGGCGGCCTCGTCGCGTACCGCAAGGGCAACACGTTCGCGGCGACGGCGTTCTGCTCGTTCGGCGCGAACAACGTGGTGGTGTCGACCTTCTTCCTGTTCCAGGCCATCGGCACCGTCCCGAAGAACAGCAACACGAACCTGTTCCTGGCGATCGACCTGTTCTGCTTCGCCTACATCGCGTTCATCCTGTTCCTCGCGTCGTTCAAGTTGAACGCCTCGTTCATGCTGACGCTGCTCGCGCTTTTCCCCGGATACGGCCTGGCCGCCTGCGGCAGCATCAGCAGCCTGCCCGCGGTGATCGGCCAGATCGGCGGCTGGTTCCTGATCTGCTCGGCGGGCTTCGCGTTCTACGCCGGCGGCGCTCTCGCCCTGAACAGCACGTACGAGCGCACCGTGCTGCCGATGTTCTCGCGCGCGTGAGCGTGACCACCGCGATTGGAGACGTTGCACATGAGTGAGGACCGCACCGCGTCGGACGTCATGGTCGAGCGCCTGATCTCGTGGGGGGTCGACACGATCTTCGGCCTGCCCGGCGACGGCATCAACGGGTTCATGGAGGCGTTGCGCACCCGGCACGACCGGATCAAGTACATCCACGTGCGGCACGAAGAGGTGGCCGCGATGGCCGCGGTCGGGTACGCGAAGTTCACCGGCAAGCTGGGGGTCTGCTTCTCGACGGCGGGCCCCGGTGCGGCGCACCTGCTGAACGGCCTGCTCGACGCGCGCGTCGAGCAGGCCCCGATCCTGGCGATCACGGGCATGAGCTATCACGACCTGATCGGCACGAGCTACCTGCAGGACGTCAACACCGACTACATGTTCAACGACGTCGCGCTCTACAACCAGCGGATCATGGGGCCGTCGCACGTGACGAACGTCGTCGACTTCGCGGTGCGCACCGCGCTCACCCAGCGCGGGCCGGCGCACATCGCGTTCCCGATCGACTACCAGGCGGCTCCCGCCGAATCGGACATGCGCTTCGATCGCAACGTGCAGGGCCACACCACTACCGCCTACCGCCCGCCGATCCAGGTGCCGCAGCGCCAGGACCTCGACGCGGCGGCGGCCGTCCTCACCGGCAGGACCAAGGTCGCGATCCTGGCCGGCGCCGGCGCGCGCGGGGCCGGCACCGAGCTCGAGGCGGTGGCCGAGAAGCTCGGCGCGCCGATCGTCAAGGCGCAGCTCGGCAAGGACTGCGTGCCGGACGATTCCCCTTACACCACCGGGCCGATCGCGCTCGTCGGGTCGCGTCCGAGCGAGGAGGCGCTCGAGCAGTGCGACGCGCTGCTGATCGTCGGCTCGACGATGCCCTACATCGAGTTCTACCCGTCGCCCGGACAGGCGGTGTGCGTGCAGATCGACGACAAGCCCGACCGCATGGGGCTGCGCTACCCGGTGGACGTGCCGCTGTGCGGAGACGCCCGGGCGACGCTCGCGGCGCTGCTGCCGCTGCTCACCCGCAACGAGGACCGCGCCTTCCTGCAGCAGGCACAGGACGGCATGCGCGAGTGGTGGGCGCTGATGGACCAGCGCGGTACCAGTACGGACGTGCCGATGAAGCCGCAGGTGCCGGCGCACGCGGTGAGCGAGGCACTGGCGCCGGACGCGATCGTCTGCGGCGACTCGGGCACGGTCACCACCTGGTCCGCGCGCCAGATCAAGGTGCGGCGCGGCCAGTCGTACTCGTTCTCCGGCACGAACTGCTCGATGGCCGCGGGGCTGCCGTACGCGATCGGCGCGCAGGCCGCGTTCCCCGACCGCCAGGTCGTGGTGTTCACCGGCGACGGTTCGCTGACGATGCAGCTGGGCGACTTCCTGACGGCGGTGCAGCACCAACTGCCGATCAAGCTGGTCGTCATCAAGAACGACACCCTCGGTCTGATCAAGTGGGAGCAGATGGTGTTCCTCGGCAACCCGGAGTACGGCGTCAACTTCGCGCCGCTGGACTTCGTGAAGTTCGCCGAGGCGTGCGGTGCGCGCGGCGTCCACATCGAGGACCCGACCCGCTGCGGCGACCAGATGCGCGAGGCGCTGGCCATGGACGGGCCGGTGATCATCGAGTGCGTGGTCGACCCGCACGAGCCACCGATGCCGGCGAAGGTGAAGTCCAAGCAGGTCAAGATGCTCGCGCAGGCGTTGCGCGAGGGAACGCCGAACCGCAACCGCATCGCGCTGCAGATGGTCAAGGACGTGCTGGACGAGGCCAGCTTCGAAGCCAGTCCCGGCGGCTTCATCCCGGACAAGATCGGGCAGGCCGTCGCCGGCGTGGCGCGCAAGCTCCGCGACAAGGCCGACCCCGAGCACCCGTCGTAGTCGCGGTGGCCGACCGGTCGGCACGTCCCGCGCGGGACGCCGCGCTGCTGGTGTTGACCGCCGTTGCCGCCGCGGCGGACGCGATCAGCTACCTGGGCCTGGGCAAGGTGTTCCCGGCGAACATGACCGGCAACACCGTGCTGATGGGCATCGGCCTCGCCGAGCACGACTACGCCCGCGCGGGCCGGTCCGCCGTCGCGCTCGGCGGCTTCGTCGCGGGCGCGGCGATCGTCGGCGCGAGCTGGGGCGGCCGCCGCACGCGCACGGTCTTCGGTCTGGTCCTGGAAGCGGCCGCCATCTGCGCCGCGGCCGGGCTCTGGGCCGCGCTCGGGCACAGCCCGGCCGGGGGGCCGCGGTACGCACTGGTCGCGCTGTTCGGGGGCGCGATGGGAGCGCAGAGCGGTGTCGCCGCCGGGCTGCGCGTCGGCGTCAGCACCACCTACATCACCGGGACGTGGACGGCAGTGAGCACCGGGGTTGCGAGCTTGCTGCGGCCACGCCGCAGCGCGGACGAGACGCGGCCGCCCGCCCGGCTGGGGCGGCAGATCGCCGTCGTCGTCTGCTACTTCGGTGCGGCGCTGCTCGCCGCTTACCTGTTCCTGCACGAGTAGCTGACGTCGGCGAGCCGGCCGGTGTCCGTGCTGGCTTCGCCGAGTTCGAACTCGAGGATCCCGGTGTCGGCGACGTCGGCGGCGATCTCGGCGAGCTTGCGCCGGTGGGCCCGGCTCGCTCGGCGCAGCAGCTCGAACGCCTGATCGCGGGTGCAGGTGCGGCGCGCCATGATGATCCCCATCGCGACGCCGATGTCGCGGCTGGTTTGCAGCGCGCGCTCCAGGTTCCCCGCCTTGGCCCGGGTGTGCACGGTCTGGACGGCGGCGGCCAGGTTCGCCGCGAACAGCCGGGCCACGCGCCTGCTGGTGTCGTCCAGCGGGTGGTCCGCGTACAGGTGCAGCACCAGCGCGTCGAGTTCCGCGGCGAGCGGCAGGTCCAGCTCCTCGGTCGGCGCGTCCCCGGATTCGCCCGCGGTGGCGAGCGTCATGGAGCGCTCACCGCGGAGGACGCGGACGAGTTCGGCGTGCTGCACGTGCGGCACCACCTCGGTGGCGAGCCGGCACGCCGTCGGTGCCAGTTCGTCGATGCTGTCGCAATCGTCGAGCACCCGCGCCGCCGCAACCAGCGCGTCGACGGTGCCCCCGCGGTCGACGCTCGTACTCACTTTCCCCTCCTCGTCGCGTGTCCGGTCAGCTCTCCAGCACGACCTGGTCCGCCGTCTTGTCCGGACGCAGCCCGCGCCAGGACGGGTGCCGCAGCCGGCCGGAGTCGGTCCACTCGCCGAAGACCACCTCGCCGACCAGCTTCGGCGTCACCCAGCTGGCGTCCCGCGCGTCGGCGCGTGGCACGTCCGGACGGAACGGGGACGTCTTGCGGGCCAGCCGACCGAGCAGCGTCTGCAACTCGGCCAGCATCGAATCGGTGAAGCCCGTGCCGACCTGCCCGATGTAGCGCAGCCCGTCCGCGTCCGGCAGACCGAGCAGCAGCGAACCGACCGTGCCCGCGCGGCGTCCCTTGCCCGGACGCCAGCCACCGATCACGACCTCCTGGGTGCGGATGTTCTTGACCTTCACCCAGTCGCCGGAGCGCCGGCCCGGAAGGTAGCGCGACTCGGTGCGCTTGGCCACGACCCCCTCCAGGCCGTGGTCCTGGCTGGCGCGCACCGCCTCGGCACCGGTGCCGGTGAACGCCGGCGGTGTCTGCCAGGACGGGCCGTCCAGGTTCAGCCCCGCCAGCAGTTCGCGCCGTTGCGTGTACGGGACGTCGAGCAGCGGGCGGCCGTCCAGGTGCAGCACGTCGAAGGCGAGGAACACGACCGGCGTGCTGGCCGACAGCCGCTTCGCCGTGGCCGCCGAGGCGACGTGCATGCGCTGCTGCAGCCGGCCGAAGTCCGGCCGCCCACGCTCGTCGAACGCGACGATCTCGCCGTCGAGCAGCGCCTGGGTCGCGCCCAGCTGCTCGCCGAGGCCGCGCAGCTCCGGGTAGCTGGCCGTCATGTCCTTCTCGTTGCGCGAGGTGAGCGTGATCCGGCCGCCGTCGACGCGCACCAGCGCCCGCACGCCGTCCCACTTCATCTCGAACGCCCAGTTGTCCTCGTCCTTCGGCAGCGTGCCGAGCGTCGCGAGCATCGGCGTCAGCCGGTCCGGCAGCGGTGTCCAGTCGGCGCGCGCGGGAGCGTCCATCCGGTGCATCATCCAGTTCTTGCCGCGCGTCTGGAACAGCGCGAAGCGGCCGTCGACGCGCTTGCCGTGCAGCACGATCTTGACCTCGCGGTCGGTCCACTTCTGCAGCTCGTACTCGCCGCGGTCCCAGATGGTGACCTTTCCTGCGCCGTACTGCCCTTCGGGGATGGTGCCCTCGAAGCCGGCGTACTCCAGCGGGTGGTCCTCGACGTGCACGGCCAGCACGTTCGTCTTCGGGTCGGCCGGCAGGCCCTTCGGCACCGCCCACGACACGAGCACGCCGTCGCGCTCCAGCCGGAAGTCCCAGTGCAGCGAGCTGGCGTGATGCTCCTGCACGACAAAGGAGTTGCCGCGCTTTCGACGGCTGCCCCCGCGGCGCGGCATCGGCTCGTCGGTGCGCGACGGATCCCGCTTGCCGCGGTACTCCCTCAGCGCGTCCATACCGTTGTCTGCCCGGCTCGACGCGCCGTCTATCGCGTTTGACTCCGCATGGGCTCGGGTAGCCATCCCGCATGACCAAGGCACGAGAGATCATGACTGCTGACGTGACGTGTGTGCGCGAGAACGAGACGCTGCTCGACGCCGCGCACAAGATGGCCGAGCACTCGGTGGGCGCGCTGCCGGTCTGTTCCGACAACGACCGCCTGCTCGGCATGATCACCGACCGCGACATCGTGGTGCGCGGGCTCGCCGAAGGACGCGACCCGGGCAGCACCAAGGTTGGTGAGCTGACCAAGGCGCAGAAGGAAGCGGTGACGATCGGCGCGGACGACGACGCCGAGGAGATCCTGCGGACGATGAGCAGCCACCAGGTGCGGCGGCTGCCGGTGATCGACGGTCACGACCTGATCGGCATCGTCGCGCAGGCCGACGTCGCCCGCGCGCTCCCCGACCCGCACGTCGGCGACCTGCTCGAAGCCATCTCCGTCGGCTGAATCAGTTCGCACGCTGCCGCGCGGCGTGCGCGGCGTGCGTTCTCACGCCGCTGCGCGGCGGGCGTGGTTGATGATCAGCTCGTCGGTCGCCTCCGGCAGCGTCGCGAAGACGAGCGGCGCCTCGTAGATCTCGGCGGCGCCGGTCGCCGCGCCGGGCACCAGGATCGTCACGCCCGCGCCGGCGGCCAGGCCCGCCCGCACGTCCGCGCCCGAGTCCCCGATCACCGCGCACCGCCCGACGGGCACGCCGAGCGCCGCGGCCGCGGCACGCACCGCCGCCTCACCTGCTGCCTCCGACCGCCGCTGCCAGGTGTCGATCGGCCCGAGCAGCTCCTCAACCTGCGGGTCGGCAGCCGTCCGGTCGGTCAGCACGCCGATCCTGACGCCGGCACGGCGCAGCCGGGCCAGGGCCCGCTGGGATCCCGGCAGCGCCCCGCCCCGCAGCAGGGTTCCTTCCAGATCGAACAGCGCCGCCACGACCGGCACCGGTTGCGGGGGCGGCTGCAGCGGCGGCGCGATGGCCGTCCACGGCGGCGCGTCCCGGTGCCGCAGCGAGCCGCGCACGCGCTGCGCGACCGCGGCCGGCGGAATCGCCAGGCCGGTCGCCGCGACCGCCCACGCCGCGCGCCTGCGGCGTGACGTCGACGCCACGGCCAGCCCGGCCACCGCGACCGTCGCGACGCGCCGGCCCGCGCCGTCGGTCCAACGGACCCGGCGGTTCGGCTGCGTGCTGACCCGGTTTCCGGCGACGAGCCGCGAACCGCTCGCCACCGCGCGCAGCGCCAGGTCCGCGTCCTCGCGGAACGCCGGGCCGGGACGTTCGTCGAACCCGCGCAGCGCCTCGAGCACGCTGCGCCGGTAGGCCACGTCCGCGGTCCCCCGGCGCGCCTGCGAGGCGGCGACGTCCGGCGGCGCCGCGTCGATGTCATCCGCGAGCGCGACCAGCCACGTCGGTTCGACGGTCACGTCGTCGTCCAGGAAGCACACCCAGTCGCTGCTCGTGCCGCGCCAGCCGACGTTGCGCGCGGCGGCCACCCCGCGTCCGTCGCTGTCGAGCACCCGCAGCCGCGTGGCCGGCCAACCGCCGACGTCCACGGACAGCGGCGGGTGCGGCGCCCGGCGGTCGTCGACGACCACCACGTGCTCGGGCAGCGGCCCGTCGCAGGCGGCCAGCAATCCGAGCAGGGCTCGCAGCGAGCCCCGCCCGGTCGTCGGGATCACGAGGGAGAACGACAGCACGTCCTAGCCCTTGCCGGAGATCGCGTCGCGGGCGCGGTCCAGCATCATCGCGAACGGCCCGGCCATCATGTTCGCCGCGGGCGACTCGACGCCCGCGTGCGGACGCGTCGGCGCCATCTTCTCGGCCAGCTCCACCGCCTTGCGCATCCGCTGCAGCTGCTCGTCGTCGAGCTCGGCCTCCAGCTTGTCGAACTCCTGGTGCTCCTCTGCTTCCGCGTGCTCGATCACGTCCGCCTGCAGCGTCCGCAGCTTCGTCTCGAACTCGGGTGAGGCGACGTCGAGCTTCTCCAGCTCGGACAACGCCTCCTTGGCCTCGTGCTCCTCCTTGAGCCGCGCGTCGACGACGGCGTCGCCGTTGGCGATCTCGCGCTTGGCCCGCGGGTGGACGATCTCCTCCTCGGCCGTCTCGTGCACGGCGAGCAGGCGCCGAAGCTGGACGAACGCCTCCTCGCGGTCGCTGCCACTGCTGGCCAGGACCTGCTCGAAGCCGGCCTTGATCTGCTCGTGCTGGCTCTTCAGGAAGGACACGACGTCGCGGGCGCTGTCGATCTTGGTCATGCTCATTGTTGCCGCTCCTTACGGGTGATTCGGGGTATGCACGGCCTACCCGGATCGTTTGCGCGCCGAACCTCCCGGGTACGCACTTGGCATGCGCGTCGTCGTCACCGGTGCCTCGGGCAACGTCGGCACCGCACTGCTGCGCCGTCTCGCGGCGGGCGGGCACGAGGCGGTCGGTATCAGCCGCCGTCGGCCGCCGGACGAGCCGCCGTTCACCGGCGTGCCGTGGCACCAGATCGACCTCGGCGCCCGGGCCGCGCCCGCCGCGCTGACCGAGGCGATGCGCGGTGCCGACGCGGTGGTGCACCTGGCCTGGATGATCCAGCCCAGCTACGACCGGGACGCGATGCGCCGCGCCAACCAGGACGGTTCGCGCGCGGTGCTCTCCGCGGTGCGCGCCGCCGGAGTCGGCCATCTGGTGCACATGTCCTCGGTGGGCGCGTACTCGCCGGCCGAGCACGGCATGTGCGTGGACGAGAGCTGGCCCTGTCACGGCGTGTCCACCTCGTACTACAGCGTCGACAAGGCCGCGGTGGAGCAGCTGCTCGACACCGTCACCCCGGACGAGTTCGCGCTCAGCCGGCTGCGTCCGAGCCTGATCCTGCAGCCGGGAGCGGCGAGCGAGATCGCCCGCTACTTCCTCGGCCCGCTGGTGCCGATGATGCTCGCGCGGCCGAGCCTGATGCGGCTGATGCCGTGGCCGAAGTCGCTGTGCCTGCAGTTCGTGCACGCCGACGACGTCGCCGACGCGGTGGTCCGCATCTTGCTCGACCGCATGCGGGGCGCGTTCAACGTGGCCGCCGAGCCCGTCGTCGACCGCGCCGCCTTCCGCGAGACGTTCGGCGGGGTCGGCCCGCCGCTGCCGAGCCGCGTCCTCGGCATCGCCGCCGGGCTCAGCTGGCGGCTACACCTGCAACCCACCGACAAGGGCTGGGTGGACCTCGCCGCTCGCGCGCCGCTGCTGGACACCACCCGGCTGCGCGCGCTCGGCTGGCGGCCGCGCCACGCGGCGACGGACACGCTGCGCGACTTCGTCGAGGCGCTGCGCGAGGGACGCGGCGGGCCCGGTCCGCTGCTGTACCCGAAGGGCTTCTCGCGCGGCAAGGCCCTGGTGCAGTGAGCGGCGGCCCCGGCGCGGACCGCACCCTCGCGCTGCTGCGGCAGGGTTACCGGTTCACCGCGGGCCGGCGCACCGGACCGGCGCTGACGGTCCGCCTGTTCGGCCGGCCCGCCGTGATCGTCGGTGGACGCGCCGGCGCAGAACTGTTCTACGACCAGTCCCGGCTGAAGCGCGAGGACGCGCTGCCGGCGCCGCTGATGAACTCGCTGTTCGGCGCCGGCGCCGTCCACGGCCTCGACGGCGAGAAGCACCAGCACCGCAAGGAGCTGTTCGTCTCCCTGCTCACGGACCGGGCCGCGCTGGAGATCTCCGAGCACGCCGCCGCGCGCTGGACGGACGTGGTGTCCGAGGTGTGCGGCGGCGAGCACCTGAACCTGTTCGACGCGGCCGTCCAGGTGCACTGCGCGGCGGCGTGCGACTGGGCCGGTGTGCCCGCCGGCCGCGTGAACGCCCAACTGGCCCGCGATCTCGCCGCGCTGGTCGACGGGTTCGGCTCCGTGGGGTTGCGTCACCTGGCCGCGCGTCGCGCCCGCACCCGGGTGAACAAGTGGGCCGAGCACCAGATCGACCAGGTGCGCCACGGCGAGCTCGCGCCGGCCCGCGACAGCGCGCTGTACGCCGTGGCGCAGCGCCGCGGTCTGGACGGCGAGCCGCTGCCGGCTCCGGTCGCCGCCGTCGAGCTGATCAACATCCTGCGGCCGACCGTTGCGGTCGCCTGGTTCGTGTCGTTCACCGCGTTGGCACTGCAGGACCAGCCGGTGCTCGCCGACCGGTTGCGGGACGCGGACGACGAGATCCTGGAGGCGTTCGCGCACGAACTGCGCCGCCTCTATCCGTTCGTGCCGCTGCTCGGCGCGCGCGCCCGCACCGATTTCGACTGGAACGGCGTGCACGTGCCGGGTGGCCGGCTCGTGCTGCTCGACGTCTACGGCACGTTGCACGACCCGGACCTGTGGCACGCGCCCGAGGAGTTCGATCCGAACCGCTTCGCCGGACGCGAGCCCGACCCGTTCACGCTCATCCCGCAGGGCGGTGGCGAGGTGACGACCGGGCACCGCTGCCCGGGCGAACGCGTGACGATCGAGCTGATCAAGACCGCGGTGCGCATGCTGACGTCGCTGAGCTACGACCTGCCGCCGCAGGACCTGCGGATGCGACTGGGGCGGATGCCCAGCCGCCCGCGCAGCGGCGTGGTGATCGAGCACGTCCGTCCGCGCATCGCCGAGCCGCGCTGACCAAGGCGGCTACTTCGCCAGGCCGAGCCGGTCGGCGAGGAACAGGAACGCGGCGGCGTGGTCGTTGCCCGCGGTCCGCTCGCGCAGCTGCGTCCAGTCCAGCTGCTCGCGCACGGCCCGCACGGACGCGAGCAGCGGCGCGAAGTCGCAGTAGTGGTCCGAGAGCGCGCCCAGCTTGTGCACCAGCACCTCGGTGGCCGGCAGCACCGGCATCCGCACCGACAGCACCTCGAGCACCTCGGCGCATTCGAGCATCGCGGGTTCGACGGGCACACCGCCGGCGCGGTGCAGCAGGTCCACGACCACGCCGTCGGTCTGCAGCTTCAGCAGCCAGTCCTCCGGCGGGCGCCGCGCGACGAGGCCTTCGGCGGCCAGTCCGGACGCGATCGCGTCGACATCCCGCTCGGCGACGATGAAGTCGACGTCGTGCTGCGACTCGGGGCCGCCCCGCGCCCACAGCGCGTAGCTGCCGGTCAGCGCGAACGGCAGGCCGACCTGCTTGAGCGCGGACGCCGTCCGCTTCAGGGCTGCCCGCAACGCGTCCGGCGTCGGTTCGCTCATTGGGTAAGCCTGCCCACATGCGACTGGCAACTTTCAACATCCTGCACGGGCGTTCCCCCGTCGACGGCGAGGTCGATCTGGACCGCTTCGCCACCGCCGTCCAGGAGTTGGACGCCGACGTGCTCGCGCTGCAGGAGGTCGATCGGGACCAGCCGCGCTCGCTGCTCGCGGACCTGACCGCGGTCGCCGCAGACGCCATGGGCGCGCAGTCGCACCGGTTCGTGGCCGCGCTGGCCGGCACGCCCGGCGCCACCTGGATGGCCGCCACCGGCGACGAGCAGCCCGGCACCGCCGCGTACGGAGTCGCGTTGCTGTCGCGCTACCCGGTGCACTCGTGGCAGGTGATCCGGCTCCCCCCGCTGCGGGTGCGCTTCCCGATGTGGTCGCGCGGCGCCGGACGCGTGATCATCGTCAACGAGGAGCCGCGGGTTGCCGTGGCCGGACTCGTCGCGACGCCGCACGGGGACGTGACGTGCGCGTGCACGCACCTGTCCTTCGTGCCCGGATGGAACGTGCTGCAACTGCGCCGGCTGCGGCGCGACCTGGCCTCGCTGCCCGAGCCGCTCGTCCTCATGGGTGACCTGAACATGTCCGGGCGGCGGCCCGCACGCCTCACCGGCTACCGCGCGCTGGCCGAGGCCCCGACGTTCCCGGCTGGGGCGCCGACGCGCCAGCTCGACCACATCCTGCTGCGCGGGGCGCTGCCATCCCCGGGCGGAGCGGGAGCCGTAAGGGCGGTCGAATCGCCGCAGCTGCCGCTGTCCGACCACCGGCCGCTCCTCGCCGACCTGACCGAGGTTTGACGCCCGACGGCTGCGGGAAGGCTCGCCCAGCCCCCCGAACCCCGGTAGAGGACTGGTTGAGATGCGACTGGCCAACAGCACCGTTCTCGTCACCGGAGCGAGCGGTGGGATCGGGGCGGAGACGGCGCGCGTGCTCGCCGACCGCGGCGCGGACGTCGTGCTGCACGGGCGCAACCGCGAGCTGCTCGACGTCCTCGCCGCCGAGCTCGCCGCGCCGGTCGTGGCCGCGGACCTGTCCACGCGGGCCGGCGTCGACGAGCTGATCGCCGGGGTACGCTCGCTCGCCGGGTCGGTGGACGCGGTCGTGCACTGCGCCGGCGTCGGCTGGCGCGGCGACGTCGCCGCCATGAGCGCAGACGACATCGCACGGCTGATCGCGGTGAACCTGCACGCGCCGATCCAGCTGACCCGCGCGTTCCTGCCGTCGATGCGCGCGTCCGGCCGCGGGCACCTGGCGTTCGTCGGCTCGATCGCCGGCCTGACCGGCGTGTGCCACGAAGCGGTGTATTCGGCGGGCAAGGCCGGGCTGGACGCGTTCGCCGAGAGCCTGCGCATGGAGCTGGCCGGCAGCGGCGTCGGGGTGTCGACGCTCAGCCCGGGCGCGGTCGACACCGGCTTCTGGACGGCACGCGGCACCGAGTACCACCGCCGCATCCCGCGTCCTGTCGGGCCGCACCGCGTCGCGCGCCTGCTGGTCGCCGACATCGAGCACGAACGCTCCAACCGGATCGTGCCGCGGTGGCTCGCGCTCGCGCCGTTCACGCGGGCGCTCGCCCCGTCCGCGTACCGTCACCTGGCCACCCGCTTCGGCTGATCCGGTGTTTGACCCGCGGACGCGGCCGGGTAGCCCGTCAGCGTGCATACCTGTTTCAGAGCGACCGATGCCTATCCGCAGGTCGACGACGCGGTCATCGACCTCGACCTCGACGGGCCGCGCGCGACGCTGATCGCGTCCGGTCGGCTCGGCCCTCGCTCGGCGGGCGTGCTGCGCACGATGCTCGACGCCCTGGACGCGGTGCCCTCCCCCATCCACGTCAAGGCCGACGGCGTCCGCGAGGTCGCGGACGAGTTCGTGTCCGCGCTGTGCGAGGCGCAGGTGCGGCGCCATCACCTCGAGCTGCCGGGCCTCGTCCTCGACGACGCCGACGGAAACCGTGGCGCGGCGGTGCTGAGCGCCGCGGTCCCTTCCATCCTCCCGGCGTAACTGGCAGCTTGTCTGGATGCAGCTTTTGCCGCTATGGCGTTCCGCCAACCCGGGGTTAGCTTGACCCGGTAAGGAGGGTCATGACGGAGATCGTGCGGCGCCTGGTCGACGGCAGCGGAACGCTGGTCGTCACAATCGGGGGTGCGCACGACGATGCAACCGTCTCCGCCAGCGGCGAGTTCGACCTGACGAACAGCGGGGACATCGCCGCGATCCTCGCCGAGCGACTGCGAGCCGGCGCACGCTCGGTGCGGCTCGACCTGTCCGGCGTGACGTTCGTGGACGCCACTGCGGTGAGCGCGATCGTGCAAGCGCGGGCGCTGTACGACGCGCGCTGCGCCACGCTGCGCATCGCCGGGCAGCGCGGGATCGTCGCGCGGGTGCTGGCGCTGAGCGGCATTCGCTCCGCCGCGCCGGCTCAGTTCAGCGCGGCCTCGGCCGGGTCCTGACCGGACTCGACGACCCGGACAGCCAGCTCGCGCAGCTTGAGGTGGTGCCGCTGCGACACCGCCACCAGTTCGGCGAAGGCCTGCTCCGACGTGATGCGACGCCGTTCCATCAGGATCCCGCAGGCCTGCCCGATCACCTGTCGCGTGTCGATGGCCCTGCGCAGGTTGTCCATCTTGTCGGCGTACGCGAGCGCCATGCCGGCACGCGCGGCGAACATCGGTAACACCAGCTCACTGACCTCGCTGAGCACGTGTGGCTCGGTCGCGTAGACCGTCAGGGCGCCGCGCGCGCTGCGCCCGACCGCGAGCTCGCAGGCCAGCAGGCAGCGCATCCCCGCCGCAGTGGCGGCGGCCGCGAACTCCGGCCACCGCGCGTCGGCGGCCAGGTCGTCACACCGCACCGCGCCCATGCCCGCGACGACGTCGAGCAGCGGGCCGGCGCCGGCGGCGAACTGCGCCGTCTCGCACTCGCGCGCCGCCTCGGCCGTCGCGGCGACACAACCGGGCTCGTCGCCCGCCAACGACACGGCGGCGTGCTCGGCTCCCGGAACGAGCCGGAGCACCAGCTCCAGCACCCGGCCGGCCATCGTCTCCGCACAGTCGTCGGTGCGTACCTGCGCGGCGAGATCCGCCCGGGCCAGCAGCAGCAGCCTGGTCAGCGCGGCCTCGGCAGCGCCGGCGCGGGCGTCGTCGGTCGTGGCGTCGCGCTCGGCGGACGTGGTCACCGGCGAACTCCTGACAGGAACGAGATGATCAACGCGCGGCTGACGGGACGGTCGACGACGACCGCCCGTGTCCGCCTGGCTTCCTGTCAAGCCCGCGCGAGCTTACTGTGAGCCGGTTGCATGATCAACAACACCTCCTGGGGTGACGTGAGCCGGGTCGCACTCAGGCGCGCAGCTTCGGCAGCACGTGGTCGCGGTAGAAGTCGAAGAAGCCGTGGACGTCGGTCTCGCGTTCGCGTCCACCCATCTGCGAGATGTAGATCTCGTCGTAGCCCGCCTCGGCATACGGCCGGAACGCATCGAGATGGCGGTCGAGGTCGGCGCCGTACGCGATGGAGTCGCGGGTCATGTCCTCGCTCACCAGCTCGCTCGCCTGCTCGAAGTGCTTCGGGCTCGGCAGCACCTGCGACAGCTCGCCGGGCAGGCCCGAGTTGGCCCACAGCCGGTGCGCGGTCGCCACCGCGGCGTCGTCGTCGGTTCCCCAGCAGACCTTGTAGCCGGCCTGGGTGGGCTTGTCGCCGCCGCCGGATTCGCGCCAGAGGGACAGCATGTCCTTGTCGGGCATGGTGCTGATGTAGCCGTCGCCGATGCGCGCGGCCAGCTGGGTCGCCTTCGGGCCGAAACCGGACAGATAGATCGGTGGCGGCTGGTCCGGCATCGTGTAGATGCGGGCGTGCTCGACCGTATAGTGCTTGCCCTCGAACGTGACGAACTCCCCGTTCCAGAGCTGGCGGATCACGTCGACGGCCTCCTCCAGCATCTCCAGCCGGCGGTCGATGCCCGGGAACCGCGAGCCGAGGACGTGCTCGTTCAGCGCCTCGCCGGACCCGAGCCCGAGCACGAACCGTCCGTTCAGCAGCACCGCGCTCGTCGCCGCCGCCTGGGCGATGACGGCCGGATGGATGCGCATGGTCGGACAGGTGACGGCCGTGGTGACCGGCAGCGAGCAGACCTGCGACACCGCGCCGATCAGCGACCAGACGAACGGGCTCTGGCCCTGCTCGTCGTTCCACGGATGGAAGTGGTCGGAGATCCACAGCGCCTCGAACCCCGCGCGCTCGGCCAGCTGCGCCTGCTCGACCAGCTCGGCCGGCGTGTACTCCTCGCAGGACAGGAAGTATCCGATTCGCATGGGCCGGTTCTGCCCGGGCCGCATACCGGGCTAAACGCCCACCGGCCCGCGCCACACACCGCCCGCCCGGGGCGGAGTGAGATCAGCGTGCAATTGGGTAGGACCGAGGCAACATGACCGACCTGCGCCCCCGCCCGGAGATCCACGAGCACCCTGCGCCTGTCTTCGCGCAGGAACCCGTGCAACGCACCAGCCGCGCCGAATGGTTCCTGCGGCTGCTGCGCACGACCGATCACAAGGTCATCGGCCGGCTGTACATGGTCACGGCACTCGGCTTCTTCATGGTCGCGGGCGCGATGGCCATGCTCATGCGCGCCGAGCTGGCCCGTCCGGGCATGCAGTTCCTCTCGCCCGAGCAGTACAACGAGCTGTTCACCATCCACGGCACGGTGATGCTGCTGCTGTTCGCGACGCCGATCGCGTTCGCGTTCGCCAACCTGGTGATGCCGTTGCAGATCGGCTCCCCGGACGTCGCGTTCCCGCGGCTGAACGCGTTCAGCTATTGGCTGTTCCTGTTCGGCGGGCTCACCGTGCTGTCCGGGTTCATCACGCCGAACGGTGCGGCCGACTTCGGTTGGTTCGCGTACGCGCCGCTCAACGACCAGGCGAACACGCCCGGTGCCGGTGCCAACCTGTGGATCATCGGCCTGATCATCTCCGGGCTCGGGACGATCCTGGCGGCCGTCAACATGGTCACCACGATCGTCTGCCTGCGCGCGCCCGGCATGACGTTCTTCCGGATGCCGATCTTCACGTGGAACATCCTGGCGACCAGCCTGCTCGTGCTGCTCGCCTTCCCGATCCTGACGTCCGCGCTGGCGGTGCTGTGGATCGACCGGAACATGGGCGCCCAGGTGTTCACCGCGAGCAACGGCGGGGCACTGCTCTGGCAGCACCTGTTCTGGTTCTTCGGCCACCCCGAGGTCTACATCGTCGCGCTGCCGTTCTTCGGCATCGTCACCGAGATCATCCCGGTGTTCAGCCGCAAGCCGCTGTTCGGCTACAAGGGCATGGTGCTGGCGACGTTCGGGATCACCGGCCTGTCGATGACGGTGTGGGCGCACCACATGTTCACCACCGGCGCGGTGCTGCTGCCGTTCTTCAGCGTGATGTCCTACCTGATCGCGGTCCCGACGGGCATCAAGTTCTTCAACTGGATCGGATCCATGTGGCGCGGCGCGATCACGTTCGAGACGCCGATGCTCTGGTCGATCGGGTTCATGGTCACGTTCCTGTTCGGCGGGCTGTCCGGCGTCATCCTCGCGTCGCCACCGCTGGACTTCCACCTGTCCGACACGTACTTCGTCGTCGCGCACTTCCACTACGTGCTGTTCGGCACGATCGTGTTCGCGGTGTTCGCCGGCTTCTACTTCTGGTTCCCGAAGTTCACCGGCCGGTTCATGGACGAACGCCTGGGCAGGGTGCACTTCTGGCTGACGTTCATCGGCTTCCACATGACGTTCCTGGTGCAGCACTGGCTCGGGGCCGAGGGCATGCCGCGTCGCTACGCCGACTACCTGCCGACGGACGGGTTCACCACGCTGAACACGGTCTCGACGATCGGCTCGTTCGTGCTGGGCTCGTCGATGATCCCGTTCATCTGGAACGTCTATCACTCCTACCGCTACGGCGAGGTGACGCACGTCGAGGACCCGTGGGGGTTCGGCGGCGGCCTCGAGTGGGCCTCGCCCACGCCGCCGGCCCGGCACAACTTCACGTCCATCCCGCGGATCCGCTCGGAGCGGCCGGCGTTCGAGTACCACTACCCGGACCTGGTCGACCGACTGCGGGTGGAGGCCCACCAGCACTGACGGAAGGAACCTTCGATGGCCGCCTCAGCTGACCACGACTTGCCCGCCGGCCTGCGCTACATGGTCGAACACGGTCACGCGGCCGACGGCAGCCACGCCCTGAACACCGAGCCGACGCAGCATCTGGTCAACCCGCGCGCGGTGAACCCCACCCAGCACGCCGCGGTCGCCGAGTGGGTGCGCAGACGCGTCCAGGCCGACGAGCAGATGCGCAGCGCGAAGGAGGCGTCATGACGAACCTGTCCCAATGGCCGGTGCTCAAGCAGTTGCGCGGTCCCGACCGGCTCGGCCTGCACGACGCGGCCAAGTCGCGACCGACCGAGGAACTGGAACCGCGCACGGTCACCGCCGACCGGGTAGTGAAGTCGATCTGCCCGTACTGCGCGGTCGGCTGCGGCCAGAACGTGTACGTCAAGGACGAGAAGGTCGTGCAGATCGAGGGCGACCCGGACTCGCCAGTGTCCCGCGGCCGGCTGTGCCCGAAGGGTTCGGCGTCGCTGCAGCTCACGACGGGCGCCGCGCGCGAACAGCACGTGCTCTACCGCCGCCCGCACGGCACGGACTGGGAGCGGTTGGACCTCGCGACCGCGATGGACATGGTCGCCGACCGCGTCATCGCGTCGCGGCGCAACGGCTGGCAGTGGGAGGTGGACGGCAAGCGCACCCGGCGCACGCTCGGCATCGCGAGCCTCGGCGGCGCGACGCTGGACAACGAGGAGAACTACCTGATCAAGAAGCTGTTCACGGCGCTGGGCATCGTCCAGATCGAGAACCAGGCGCGCGTCTGCCACAGCTCCACGGTCGCCGCGCTCGGCACGTCCTTCGGCCGCGGCGGATCGACGACCTACCTGCAGGACCTGCAGCGCGCCGACTGCATCGTGATCGAGGGTTCGAACTTCGCCGAGGCGCACCCGGTCGGGTTCCAGTGGGTGATGGAGGCGAAGGCCCGCGGCGCGACGATCATCCACGTCGACCCGCGGTTCTCGCGCACCAGCGCGCTGGCGGACATGTACGTCCCGATCCGGGCGGGGACGGACATCGCCTGGCTCGGCGGGCTGATCAACTACGTGATCAGCAACGACAAGTTCTTCCGCGAGTACGTCGTCAACTACACGAACGCCGCGACGATCGTCAGCGACAAATTCCGCGACACCGAGGACGAGGAAGGCGGCGTGGGCCTGTTCTCCGGCCTGGACCCGGAGGCGCGCAGCTACAACACGGACACCTGGCAGTACGAGGGCGGCGAGGTCGCCGCCGCGTCCGGTGAGCGCGATTCGCAGTACGGGGACATCGCCAGCGAGGTGGAGAGCGACTCCGGCCACTCGCACTCGCACGGTTCGGGCGGGCCGGCCCTGCGCGGCACGTGGCGGCGCGACGAGACGCTCGAGGACCCGCGCTGCGTGTTCCAGATCCTCAAGCGGCACTACTCGCGGTACACGCCGGAGATGGTGGAACGGATCTGCGGCGTGCCGCAGGCGCTGTTCCACCAGGTCGCCGACGCGATCACGGCGAACTCGGGCCGCGAGCGCACCACCGCGTTCGCGTACGCGGTCGGCTGGACGCAGCACACCGTGGGCGTGCAGTACATCCGGTCCGCGAGCGTGCTGCAGCTGCTGCTCGGCAACATCGGCCGGCCGGGCGGCGGCATCATGGCGCTGCGCGGCCACGCCAGCATCCAGGGCTCCAGCGACATCCCGACGCTGTTCAACCTGCTGCCCGGCTACATCCCGATGCCGCACGCGCACGAGCACGAGACGCTGGACGAGTTCATCGCGGCCGACGCCGCCGCCCGTGGCTTCTGGGCGAACATGCGCTCGTACATGGTCAGCCTGCTCAAGGCGTACTGGGGACCGGCCGCGACACCCGACAACGACTTCTGCTTCGACTACCTGCCGCGGATCTCAGGCAGCCACAGCACGTACGAGACCGTGCAGGCGCAGCTGGACGGCAAGTGCGAGGGGTACCTCCTGCTCGGCGAGAACCCGGCCGTCGGTTCGGCGAACACCAAGATGCAGCGGCTGGGCATGGCGAACCTGGACTGGCTCGTCGTCCGCGACTTCTCACTCATCGAGAGCGCGACGTGGTGGAAGGACGGCCCAGAGATCGAGACCGGTGAGCTGAAGACGGAGGACATCGCCACCGAGGTGTTCTTCTTCCCGGCCGCGTCGCACACCGAGAAGAACGGCAGCTTCACGAACACCAACCGCATGCTGCAGTGGCATCACGCCGCGGTCGAACCGGCGAACGACTGCCGCAGCGACATGTGGTTCATGTTCCACCTCGGCCACATCATCCGCGCGAAGCTGGCCGGCTCGACGGACGAGATGGACCGGCCGATCCTCGACCTGACGTGGGACTACCCGACCGAGGGCGACCAGGACGAGCCGGTGGCCGAGGCGATCCTGGCCGAGATCAACGGCTGGAACGCCGACGGCGAGTTCCTGTCCGGTTACACCGAGCTCAAGGACGACGGCTCGACGGCGTGCGGCTGCTGGATCTACTGCGGCGCGTACGCCGAGGGCGTCAACCAGACCGCGCGCCGCAAACCCCATACCGAGCAGGGCATTTCCGCGCTCGAGTGGGCCTGGTCGTGGCCGGACAACCGCCGCGAGTTGTACAACCGCGCGTCCGCCGATCCCGACGGCAAGCCGTGGAGCGAGCGCAAGAAGCTCATCTGGTGGGACGAGGACGAGGGCAGCTGGGTCGGCGACGACACGCCCGACTTCGAGAAGACCAAGCCACCGAGCTACCGGCCGGACGACGACGCGACCGGCGTCGAGGCGATCTCCGGCATCGACCCGTTCATCATGCAGGCGGACGGGAAGGGCTGGCTGTACGTGCCGGCCGGCCTGGTCGACGGCCCGATGCCGACGCACTACGAACCGCAGGACTCGCCGTTCCAGAACGCGCTCTACCCGCAGCAGCGCAACCCGGTGCGGCAGGTGTTCTCGCGCAAGCACAACCGCTACCACCCGAGCGGGGACGATCACGACGCCGGCGTGTTCCCGTACGTGCTCACGACCTACCGGCTGACCGAGCACTTCACCGCCGGGGCGATGTCGCGGTGGCAGCCGTACCTGGCGGAGCTGCAGCCGGAGCTTTTCTGTGAGGTCTCCCCCGCGCTGGCCGCGGAGCGGAACCTGGAGCACAACGGCTGGGCCACGATCGTCACCGCCCGCGGCGCGATCGAGGCTCGGGTGATGGTGACGTCGCGAATGCGTCCGTTGCACGTGCAGGGACGCACCGTGCACCAGATCGGCCTGCCGTTCCACTGGGGCGTGAACGGGCTGAGCAGCGGCGACTCGATGAACGAGCTGTCGGCGATCTCGCTGGACCCGAACGTGCACATCCAGGAGGTCAAGGCGCTGACCGTCGACATCCGGCCGGGACGGCGACCGCGCGGCGCCGACCTGCCGCGGTTCGTCGAGGCCTACCAGCAGCGCGCCGGCATCGACGAGAAGACCGGCATGGAGGGGGTGACCGTCCGATGACCACGACGAATCTGGGCATGCCGCGCATGGGCTTCTTCACCGACACCAGCGTGTGCATCGGCTGCAAGGCGTGCGAGGTGGCCTGCAAGGAGTGGAACGCGATCCCCTCGGACGGCAAGCTCGAACTCACCGGCGAGTCGTTCGACAACACGTCGCACCTCGGCGCGAACACCTGGCGGCACGTCGCGTTCATCGAGCAGGACAAGCCCATCCCCTCGCCGGAACAAGGCAATTCCCCGGACGTGCGCTGGCTGATGGCCTCGGACGTGTGCAAGCACTGCACCCACGCCGCGTGCCTGGACGTCTGCCCGACAGGCGCTCTCTTCCGCACCGAGTTCGACACCGTCGTCGTCCAGCAGGACGTGTGCAACGGCTGCGGCTATTGCGTCTCGGCCTGTCCGTACGGCGTGATCGGCCAGCGCGAGGGTGACGGGCGGGTCTTCAAGTGCACGATGTGTTACGACCGCATCGGCGTCGGCCAGGAGCCGGCGTGCGCGAAGGCGTGCCCGACCAAGTCGATCCAGTTCGGTGAGCTGGACGAGCTGCGCGAACGCGCTCAGCAGCGCGTCGACGAGCTGCACGCCCACGGCCTGCACGAGGCGAAGCTGTACGGCGAGTCCCCGGACGACGGTGTCGGCGGCAACGGCGCGTTCTTCCTGCTGCTGGACGAGCCGGAGACGTACGGCCTGCCGCCCGACCCGGTGGTGACCACGCGCGACCTGCCGCAGATGTGGAAGCACGCGGCCATGGCGGCCGGCATGCTGCTCGCCGGCCTGGCCGCGGCGTTCGCGGGAAGGCGGAACCGATGAGCAAGCACCGGCACGAGCCGACGTTCACCTCGTACTACGGCCGGCCGATCCTGAAGGAGCCCACCTGGGAGCCGCTGGACATCGCCGGCTACCTGTTCACCGGCGGGTTGGCCGGGGCGTCGTCCATCCTGGCGGCCGGCGCCGAGCTGACCGGCCGGCCGCGGTTG
>Ga0164242_10000501_pt1 | contig 46874 bp, 35 predicted proteins | sample OricomgcompostMG_FD_108783 | JGI IMG/M metagenome (GOLD analysis project Ga0164242, IMG submission 108783) | Miracle-Growth compost microbial communities from Emeryville, California, USA - Original compost - Miracle growth compost (MG) ... | reverse complement strand
GCTCGTCGTTCAGTTCGCCGCGGAAGATGGCGTGGAACAGGGTTTCGGTGTCGGCGCGCGACAAGGGCGCGCGCGCGGTTTCAACAAGGGCGGCGATGTCCATCAGGCGCCCGCCGCCTCCGCCCGGGTCAGCTTGAGAAAATTCTCCAGCAGGGCATGGCCGTTTTCCGACGCGATGCTCTCGGGATGGAACTGGACGCCATGCACCGGATGGGTCTTGTGCATCACGCCCTGGATGACGCCGTCCTCGCTGGTGGCGGTGACTTCCAGCGCCTCGGGCAGGGACGAGGGGTCGATGGTGAGCGAATGATAGCGTGTCGCCTGGAAGTCGTTGTTCAGGCCAAGGAACACCGACTTGCCGGTGTGGTGGATGGTGCTCATCTTGCCATGGCGGGGCTCGGGCGCGCGCACGATGGCGCCGCCATAGACCTGGCCGATGGCCTGATGGCCCAGGCAGACGCCCAGGATCGGAACCGTGCCGCCGGCCTTGGCGACCACATCCATGCAGATGCCGGCCTCGTTCGGCGTGCAGGGGCCGGGCGACAGCACGATGCCGTCCGGCTTCATCGCCAGCGCCTCGCCGGCGGTGATCTCGTCATTGCGGACGACTTTCACCTCCGCTCCAAGCTCGCCCAGGTAATGGAAAAGATTCCAGGTGAAGCTGTCATAATTGTCGATCAGAAGGATCACTGAGCACCTAAATATTTGATATATATAGACAAAGTTCTACATCGCTCTGTCTGATACCCGCTTGCATACCCGCTTTTCCGCTTGGCTGTCGGTAAACGCTGGTAGCCGACCAAAGATTTACACCAAAGATAGCGCGAACGCCGCAACCTTCGGATCGGCCTAATGCGGCGCGTAAGCGTTGCGGTTTCAAGTCGATGGAACGTGGCGTCCACAACTCCATACTACCGCAAGTGTGACAATGGCCGAACCAGCCGCCATCACAGGCTGATGGTAAGCCTCCTCGCTCGGAAACCGCTTGAAAAAATCGCGGACCGTAAGGCTTGGGACTGATGCGGCTCGTTCCCATGATTAATCGCCGCGGAGCGTGTCCAGGGTGCGCCAACGGTCAGAGCCGGGCATCTGGCACTCCCAAAAACGCCAGCCATTGACGCTCTTGCCGGTAATGATGTGAGAGGCTTCAGAAGGGCTATTCATTGCCTTCCCGTCTAGGGTCAGTTGGTCGTTTTCGACCTTGGCGGTGTATACCTTGCCCTTGTACGACGCGCGAAACGCCGTGCCGTTGGGAAACATGACGCCCTTGGAAGTCCAACCACCGACTTTGCCCGTCACACTGTCTTTGAAGGTGATTGGAGCTGAAGCGGGCAGCTTTAGTAGATCGCGGATCACATCGTTGTACGATGTCGCCTCATTTTTGCGGCGGCTCGTCAGTTCCTTGTAAACATCAAAGTCAATTTCAATTGCGGTCATCGTAGCCTCCAGTTGGTACGGCGGTATTATCAATCCAACGAAGCCAATAATATTATAAGCACTGAAAGTGTCAATAGGGACATTTTATCCCCCTGTGCGCGGAGGCGCGCGTTAGATTAGGCCCGTACAACTCCAGACACGGGGCCTAGGACAGCGCCACCGGATCGTTAGTCCGCTGGTGTCCAATCCTCGACGCAACCTGTTCATAAAATTGCTTCCCCGACCTATAACCCTTACCGGGTTTGGGGCGGGCTTGATGAAGGTAACCGACGCTGGTCGCGGGATACGTGTCCGAAAGATCGAGGGGCGAGGCCGGTGCCGCGCCGATCTCCCGTCTGACAGGTACGGCTTCACCAATCTCAATGTCGTTCTGAATGCCGGCGGGGCCGGTAAAATTGCCATCAGCATCGTGAACACCCGACGAACCTAAGCCAATAAAGCTTAGGAATGTGGGAAGGGGTTGTCTTGAATATCTTCGATCTAGATCACGCTTTGATAAAGCGATACGAATCGTTCGCGCGCTCCTTCTCGGAAATTCGTGCGGCGGAAATTCGCGCTCAGGTCGATGCAGCATATAACGACCAGCGTTTTTGGCCGGAACCTCTCATTACAATCAATCCGCATTTTGAGGCCGGTCAGTCTATTGACCAGCTTGTCGCTCAAGGTGTGCTGGACCCGGCTCTCACAAAGATATTCGCTAGCGGTTCGGATAGGGCGCCGATCAAGCTTCACCGCCACCAAGAGCGTGCTGTTGCGAAAGCCCGCAATGGAGAAAGCTTTATCGTAACCACCGGCACTGGTTCCGGGAAATCGCTCTGTTTCTTTATACCGATCGTCGATGCAGTTGTGCGCGCGCGACGCGCAGGCGAGGCGCGCCGGACGCGAGCAATAATAATTTACCCCATGAACGCGCTGGCCAACAGCCAGCTCGAGGAGCTTGAAAAGTTTATTGGAGGTTCGGGCGTCGAAGAAGGCTTGCGACCTACGTTTGGGCGTTACACCGGTCAGGAAAGCGACGCGGAGCGCCAGGCTATCGCCAACGCAAAACCCGACATCTTGCTGACAAACTTCATGATGCTCGAGTTGCTAATGACGCGCCAAGACGAACTCGATCGTGCCGTCATTTCCAACGCCTCTGGCTTGGATTACCTGGTGCTGGATGAGCTTCATACCTATCGTGGCCGTCAGGGTGCTGATGTCGCGATGCTCGTGCGCCGCGTCAAGGACCGCTTGGTTAAGAAGCGCAAGCTGCTTTGCATCGGAACATCAGCGACGATGTCGAGCGCGGAGGATGAAGCCGAGCGGGCAACTGCTGTTGCCCACGTCGGAAAACTCATCTTTGGCGAGGACCTCAGTGCGGCTTCCATTATCGACGAGAATCTCGCCAGGGCAACAAACCCCCTCATCAACAGCAAGAGTCTCGGGGCATCATTGGTGGATGCAATCCGAGCGCCCATCCCATCCATGCTTATGGACAGGGAATTATACGACAATCCTCTTGCCTGCTGGATCGAGACTGAAATTGGTCTCTCCGAAGGGGAAAAGCTGCGCCGCCGCCCCCCTATGACTTTGAGCGACGCGAGTTTAAAACTAGCGGCCCAGACTGAGATATCATCGGCAGACTGCAGGAATGTACTTGCGGGGATGCTGTCGCTGATGGGCCGTCGCGAAGATCTTCGCGGCGGGGTCAGCGACCGAGCATTTCTCGCATTTAAACTTCATCGCTTCATTTCCGGTGCAGGGCACGCATACACAACAATTGAGCCATCCACTGAACGGCGCGTCGTGCTGGAGGGGCAGGTCTTCCACCCATCTGACGCGAACGCGCGCCTATACCCCGTTTTCTTCTGCCGAGAATGCGGTCAGGAACATCATAGTGTACGCATCGAAAACGCGCTTGACGGCATTCGCGTTCTCGCGCGGGCAATTGATGAACCAGCCAGTGAAGAGCCGGAACCGGATGGATCGAGGGCGGGTTTTCTAGTTCCTGCTGTCAATGACGATTTTCAGTTCGAGGGTGCCGTCGCTGACTATCCGGATGATTGGCAAGAAACCACACCTGCCGGACAAGAGCGACTTAAAGCGGGGCATCGCGGCAAGCACGAAGGGCAGCTTCTTCTTGTGAAGCCCGATGGGTCGCTTGGCGACGATGGTGCGCCAGCGTGGTTTTTTGGCGGCAAATATCGTTTTTGCCCCCACTGCCGTCATCAACCACCTTTGCAAGCACGCGACATCAACAAGTTGGCGGGCTTGTCGGCTGAAGGGCGTAGTTCGGCTACTACTCTTATAGTCTCTACCATCTTGGCGTGGATGGACGCCGACGGCACAATAGAGGCAAGTACCCGCAAGCTTCTCGGTTTCACAGACAATCGCCAAGATGCGGCTCTGCAGGCAGGGCATTTTAATGATTTCATTTTTGTCAGCTTGCTCCGCGGCGCTATCTTGCGCGCGGTACGTGATGCAGGTGAAAAAGGTCTCGCAGACATTCGTTTTGGAGAGGCCGTTCGCAAGGCGCTTGGTTTCGACCTCGAAGAACCTGATCGCCTCTCTGATTGGATGGCCGATCCGCGAGTAAAAGGCTTTCACAACCGTCAGGCAGCGGAGGAAGTGCTAACGTCGATCCTGGCGCATCGCGTGTGGGCGGATCTTCGGAAAGGCTGGCGCTTTACAAACCCCAATCTCGAAGAAGCCGGCCTAGTTGAGGTGAGGTTTCCCGGATTAGGTGAATTGGCCAGCGACGATGAAGAGTTTGCTGGTAACCCGCGGCTGCAGAACGCTACCCCCCAATTACGAGCTCGGCTCTTCGGTTTGCTTTTTGACTATATGCGACGCGGCCTCGCAATCGCGACCGAAGCGTTAGATCGCCAACGAATACTGCAGGTGGCCGAGGCGTCGAGAAACCATATCCGCGATCCGTGGCTGATCGATCAGAACGAAGAACAAGAGCTCCGGCAGGCTGGCTTCTTGATGATTGATCCACCAAGCAAGGCGGAGATCAGCGCAGCCGAAGATGTGCTGATTGTGCGGGCTGGCTGGCGGACCGCGCTGGGTAAGGCCTTGCGCAGCAAGGTACTGTGGGGTGAACCGCTTCCGATCAAAGAATATGAAGATGTTATCGCCACGCTTCTGCGTGCGGCCGAAAATCACCAGGTTGTCCGACGGGTAGTTACTGGCGGAGAATCTCCTGCCTGGCGCCTCTCGTCGACCGCCTTGCGCCTCTTTCCGGCGACCAAGAGGGCCGACGGGAAGCGCGAAAATCCCTTCTTTCGCAAGCTCTATGAGGATATCGCCGAAATGCTAGGGCATGAGGGCAATCTGCCCTTTGCCTTTGAAGCTCGAGAGCACACCGCGCAAGTCGATCAGAGGGTTCGTGCTTGGCGCGAAGATCGGTTTCGGTTTGGTAAGTCAGATATCGAAAGGATTGCTCAGAATCGGGACGAAATGCGCCAGGAGGGTGAGCCAGCCACCTTCCTCCCAGCGCTGTTCTGTTCCCCGACGATGGAGCTGGGCGTTGACATTAGCGCGCTTAATACGGTCTTTCTTCGGAACGCCCCCCCCACGCCAGCCAACTACGTTCAGAGGGCTGGTAGGGCTGGCCGCAGCGGGCAAGCGGCGCTTGTCGTCACTTACTGTGCTGCCCAGTCCCCCCACGATCAGTATTACTTCAATAACCGGCAAGGGCTTGTTGCGGGTGTAGTGAAGCCGCCAGCCTTGGACCTCGCCAACCGCGATCTGTTGCGAAGCCACCTACACGCCGAATGGCTGGCTGCTGCTGTGGTGCCGCTGAAGCCATCCATCCCGGAAAACCTGAACATGGCGACGCCGGAGATGCCTGTCTCAGGTGAAATCCATGCAGCTTTCGAAAAACTTGTCACGAGCGGAGCCGCGAATGCCACAATGCGGCGTCTAGTCGAGCAAACCATTGGTGCGGTCCAGCTAGCCGATGCGCCTTGGCTGGCCGATATCAATGCCTTCGTCGATGAGACCAACCGGGAAGCGGCGCAGAATTTTGCCAGTAGCTTTAATCGGTGGCGGGAACTCTACCGAAGCGCGCGCCGAGAACAGGAGGAGGCGCATCAAATTCAACAGAAGACTTCCTTCAAGCCGGGCGAACGCAAAGAGGCAGCACGCCGTCATTTTCGCGCGACGGAAGAGCTCGACATGCTTGAGCGAGGCCAGGCCTCTAACGGTTCAGATTTTTACACCTATCGCTATCTGGCGACGGAGGGGTTTCTGCCGGGCTACAATTTTCCGCGACTCCCGTTGTATGCCTTCATTCCGGCGACCAAGCGAGCTGCCGTTCTGCAAAGGCCGCGGTTCCTCGCAATTTCCGAATTCGGTCCCAATAGTTTGATCTATCATGAAGGACGAGCCTATCGCGTCGTCCGTGCGAAGTTGCCAGCCCACGGAAGACTAGATGATGGTAAGCTGGCAACCACCAGTCTCATACTATGTGCGGAGTGTGGAGCGGCTCACGCCGACGATAAGCTCGAACGCTGCCATGCGTGCGGCGCGTCGCTTGCCGGCGTAGATAGACTCGACAATGTCTATCGCATCGACAACGTCGAAACCGCTCCATCGTCTCGGATTACTGCTAACGATGAGGACCGTCAAAGGCGCGGCTTTGAAATACAGACCGTCTTCCAGTGGCAATTCGAAAAAGGCGCGCCCGATATTCGCACGCTCACTTTGCGTTCGGGGGGGCAGCCGTTGCTGCTCCTCGATTATGGCGCGCGCGCAAAGTTGTCGCGCATCAATAAAGGTCTACGCCGTCGAAAGTCGAAGTCAATAAATGGATTCTGCATTGATCCCATGTCTGGGAGATGGGTCAAGGACACCCTCAATGGTGGGGATGACGATGATATGGACGTCACAATCCCTAAGTCGCAGCGGATTGTGCCCATCGTTGAGGATCATAAAAATGCGCTGCTGGTAAGGCCGGGCCCCAATTTCGATGAGCGACAAATGGCGACAATCCAGCACGCACTTCTGCGCGGCATACAAATTGTTGCGGAACTCGAAGAAGGCGAGCTCCTGGGCGAGCCATTGCCCACGCGCGACGACCGCAAAGCAATTCTGCTCTATGAAGCAACCGAAGGAGGGGCGGGGGTTTTAAATCGACTCGTCTCCGATCCCCGCCGGACGGCGGAGATTGCGCGCCAGGCGCTCAATCTCATGCACTATGATTTTCCGTTGCAGGGCGGTGGCGTCAAAGAGCGACATGACGCATGCGTCGCTGGCTGCTATCGCTGCCTTCTCTCATACTTTAATCAACCCGACCACAATCTGATTGATCGTCGCGATCCAGAGGTCATAGCCTTCCTTTGCCAACTTGCTGAGCCCGAGATCGCGCAAGCAGAAGCGGTGGAAGTCACAAGCAGTTGGCTTAACGCGATACGCCAGTGGGGATTGCCTTCTCCATCTTCACGTAAGATCGACGGCTTGGTACACGAGCTTTATTGGCCAACCTTTCAGGTACTCGCAGTTTCAGGACGCGCGCCAGACGGACTTGCTGCGGCATGCGCCGATTTAGGGGTGGATCTCGTCGAGCTCCCGGATTCACCGGGCGAAGCTCCACCTAGCGAATTGGCTAAGCTATTAGGAGCAGCATAGTGGAAGCTGTCAGATTTTCGCCAGGGGATCTCGTAGAGGCTAGGGGCCGCGAGTGGGTTGTTCTTCCATCCCCGGATGACAACATCCTCAATGTTCGCCCATTGTCCGGATCGGAGGCTGATGCGCAGCGGATTGCGCTTGCACTTGAAGTCAATCCCGTCAAACCCGCGCGATTTTCTCCACCAACTTCGGAGCGGCGAGACACTCAAGAAGGCGCGCAGCTCCTAGCAGACGCGCTACGTCTATCTCTTCGCCGCGGTGCTGGCCCATTTCGGAGCGCCGCGCACTTGGGCGTGGAGCCGCGCGCCTACCAACTCGTGCCATTGATGATGGCATTGAAGCTGCCGGTCGTGCGGCTGCTCATCGCTGACGATGTGGGGATCGGTAAGACGATTGAGGCGGGATTGATTGTCCGAGAAATGCTTGATCGCGGTCTTATTGATCGCTTCTCGGTGCTATGTCCCCCTCATCTCGTTGAGCAATGGGTCAGCGAGCTTGCTGAGAAGTTCGATATTGATGCTGTAGCCGTGACGTCTGCTAGGGCGCGCAGCCTGGAGCGTGGTCTTCCCGCAGCACAAAGCCTGTTCGAAGCTTATCCCCACACTGTCGTAAGCCTTGACTATATCAAGGCCGACAGTCGCCGCGAGGAATTTGCCCGAGCTTGTCCGTCCCTCGTAATCGTGGATGAAGCGCACGCTTGCATCGGGGGAGATCGCGGAAGACATCAGCGTTTTGAGCTCCTCGAACGCTTGGCGTCTGATGCAGATCGCCACGTGTTGCTACTGACCGCAACGCCGCATAGCGGTGACGAGGCAGCATTCGACCGTTTATTGGGCCTCATTAGCCCAGACTTCGCAGGCGGACCACAAGGCGATGAGAACGCACGTACGCGCTATGCGCGACGGCTCGCCCAGCATTATGTTCAGCGCCGGCGGCCGGACATCACTGATGCAGGTTGGCATGAGAAAAGGACATTCCCTGTCCACAACGTGAAGGATGAGCCCTTCAGCCTCAGGGGCGAATTCGGCACTTTCCATGATCGTGTCCTCGATTATTGCCTTGCGGTCACGCAGCGCGCTGGGGTTGATCAGCGCAGCCGACGGCTTGCATTCTGGGGAACGCTCGCACTCATGCGATGTGTCGGCTCCTCGCCGGCCGCGGCAACAAACGCGCTGCGGAATCGCATGGCAGGGGTAGCAGACGAGGAGGCAGTGCAGCCCGTCGTTTTTGATGAAGACGAGGGTTTGCTCGACCAAGGTGACTTAGAACCTGGCACGGCAAGCGCCAGCGCGGAAGAACGCGGGGAGTTAGCAGAGCTCATTTCGATTGCAGAATCTCTGGATCGGCGCCGGGCCGAGGACCCAAAGGTAGTGCTGCTGCTCAAGGTTATAAGAGAGCTAATTCAGGAAGAGGCTAAGCCTGTCATCTTCTGCCGTTTCATTGCAACGGCTGAAGCGTTAGGCGAACTAATTAAGCAAACATGGCCGAAGGCTGACGTGGCGGTCGTGACTGGAAGGTTAGCGCCAGAGGAACGGCGAGCCCGCATTGATATGCTTGAGGACTCTGAAAGCCGCATATTGGTAGCAACGGACTGCCTATCTGAGGGCGTCAATTTGCAGTCGCTGTTTAATGCGGTCGTCCACTACGATCTGAGCTGGAATCCGACACGTCATCAGCAGCGCGAAGGGCGTGTCGATCGATTCGGGCAGATTTCGCCAATCGTCCGCTCGGTCACAATCTTTGGCGAAAACAGTGCGATCGACGGGGCCGTCTTGCAAGTCATTCTGCGGAAAGCAGAAGCTATCCGGAAGGCGACGGGAATTTCCGTACCGATGCCAGAGGACAGTGAAGGTGTGACCTCGGCGTTGATGCAGGCACTCATTCTTCGCGCGGGAGGTAATCGCGACCAACTGGCCTTCGATTTTGGTCTCTCTGGCGAACGACTCGACAGCAAGTGGCGGGACGCCGAAGAGAATGCGAAAGCAAGCCGCGCTCGCTATGCGCAAGGTGCGTTGAAGCCTGACGAGGTGCTCCCCGAGTGGCGGCAAATGCGTGCTCTTAACGGGGGCCCAATCGAAGTCGCGCGCTTCACTGCACGTGCTTTGAAGCGCGTGGGAGCGCCCTTGGAGAAGGCTGGGAAGAATTACCTCCTTCACTTCGAAGCGATGCCAGAAGCCATCAAGGAGCGCCTAGGAGCGCGAGGTATGAGTGGAACACGAAGGGTTGAATTCCTGGACGACCCGGCTCCAGGTGTGACCCATCTTGGCCGCGTCCATCCTGTGGTCGCAAGCCTCGCCGAAAGTTTGGCGGAGGGGGCGCTTGACCCGCAAGGAGCGGCGTTCCGGCCGCTCGGCCGGTGTGGCGCTTGGCGCACACGGGCGGTTACTCAGATGACGACGCTAATGTTGTTGCGCCTTCGCTTCAAGCTGATAACGAGCGGCCGCACAAACCGCCTTTTACTCGCAGAGGAGGCAACAGGCATCGCTTTCGGAGCAGCTCCGACCTCGATCTTGAAAGGGCACCCCGCCCTTGAACTTCTGGAGGTCGAAGCCACAGGAAATCTCGATGAGATTGCCGCTGTGCGTCAACTCCATCGAGCTCATGAACGTCTGGCGAGCTATCAGGATGCAATCGGTGCCTTTGCGGCGGAACGCGGGGCAGCCCTCTCAGCCGACCATCTCCGGCTTACGGAAGCAGCACGCGGAGGGGCGTCCGTCGAGGTTATTCCTGTATTGCCGGCGGATGTGATCGGCCTATACGTTCTCCTTCCGGAGGGCGAGTAGTGGCTCGGCATCTCAAACGCGCCGCTAACATTGGATTAAACGCCATCTCGATTGAGGGGGGGTTGATCGCTCCGGATCAGGTGGCAGCGGTGGCCGCCACAATTCCGGATCAGAAAGCGAGCGCAGACTATGGCTGCCCGAAAGGGACGAATCTGCGTGACGAAATTACTCGTTATTTCAGGATCGGTCAGGCGCATTGGCAGGCCTACGCAAAATTGGCAGCGCCGACTGAAGGTCAAGCGTCCGCCTTCGTGAAAACTTTACTGGAAGAAGCCTTTGGGTTTGAGGATCTTCGTGGGCCGAACATTCACCACCAGGATGGTCATACGTACCGCGTTGCCTTTGACGCGAAGGGTGGCCGAGTGCCTATCGTCGTGGCCGCTCCTTCGCATGAGGCGGATGCGTTCACAAAAGCGCTGCAACAATTTGGCGATGATCAAGGCGGTACAATTCCGAGACGTTCTCCTAGTGTCCTTCTCCAGGATTGGCTAAACGCGAACTCTGGCGCGCTTTGGGGAATGGTGTTTTCTGGCGATCGCCTTCGGTTAATGCGGGACAATGCGAGCTTCACCCGGCCCTCCTACATCGAAGCAGACTTGGGGGCGATATTCCGCGACGAGATGTTCGCAGATTTTACAGCGACCTGGCTGCTGATTCACGCGACGCGCTTTGGTGGAGAAGGCGCTGCTGTGGCGGATTGTCCGTTGGAGCGTTGGCGGGAAGCCGGACTGCGCGCGGGAACTGCGGCGCGCGACAGACTTGGAAATAGCGTTAAAGATGCGCTCCTCGCACTTGGACAGGGGTTCTTGGACGCTAACCCCGAGCTCCGTACCAAGCTAGATGAAAACCACACTAGTATTCACGCGTGGTTCGAGCAGCTCCTACGCATCGTATACCGACTAATTTTCCTGGCGGTCGCTGAAGACCGAGAGCTCTTGCATGGCCCCGATGCCTCGGAGGCATCGCGCGACCTATATGCTTCTGCTTATGGCTTCAGTCATATGCGTGACCGGTCGGCGCGGCGGTCCTCACACGATCACCATTATGATGCATGGGAAGCGGCGAAAATCGTTTTCCGTGGGTTGGAGCACGGCGAGGGGCTGCTAGGACTGCCAGCGCTTGGTGGACTGTTTTCGCAGGGTAACGCGCCAGATCTTGACGACGCGAAGTTGCCCAACCGCTTTTTTTTGCGGGCCATTTTTCATCTGAGCTGGCTTATTGAGGATGGTCGGCGTGTTCGAGTGAACTGGCGCGATATGGCAACAGAGGAACTTGGTTCAGTTTACGAAGGACTGCTCGAGCTCGTTCCGGTTCGCGAGGAACATGGTCGGCGGTTCGGCTTTGCCGAAGCAGATGAAGCTAAAGGGAATGCGCGCAAAACTTCCGGAAGCTATTATACGCCCGATAGCCTTGTGCAAACGCTTCTCGATTCGACGCTAGAGCCGATACTTACAGCAGCGGAAGCGGAGGGAGGTGCCGAGGCGATCCTCAATCTTTCCGTGATAGACCCTGCCTGCGGATCAGGTCATTTCCTATTGGGGGCTTCCCGCCGCTTGGCGGCCCGGGTAGCGCAATTGCGTGACAGCGAATCCCCAGATTATCCGGCCGCCATGCGAGATGTTGTGCGCCACTCCATTTACGGCGTGGACCGCAATCCGATGGCTGTGGAGCTTGCTAAGGTCGCGCTTTGGATAGAGGCGCTTGAGCCCGGCAAGCCGCTGACATTTCTAGATAGTCACATTCGATGCGGGGACAGCCTCGTCGGCATTTTCGACGTTCCCCGCCTCGCAGACGGTATCCCGGACGAAGCCTACGGAGCGCTTGAGGGCGACGACGCAGAGGCAGCAAAAATCTACGCTGGCCGCAACAAGGAGCAGCGAGAAGGTAAGGGAGCCACTGGCCTTTTCGCGGAGCTTAAGCCGCCCCCAGGCCTCATCGGTGCGGCCGAAGCGTTGATAGCTATGCCAGAGGAAACACTGGCAGACGTGACTGCCAAGGAGGCTGCCTTCGCCCGCTTGCACGGCGGAGCCAATTGGCAGCGGTTGAAGACCGCCTGTGATACCTACGTCGCTGCATTCTTTATTCCTAAAACTGCCGCTAATGCGGAGACCTCCGGGGTTTCCCGGCCATTGATGCCAGAGACGGACCACGTTTGGATGGCAGCGCGTGGCCAACCCCTCGATGAGCCGCTCTTGTCGGAAGTAGAAAGGATATCGTGCTCAGTGAGCGCCTTTCATTGGCCGTTAGAGTTCCCAGCAACTATGGCGCGAGGTGGCTTTGATGTCGTGATCGGAAATCCGCCGTGGGAACGAATTAAGCTACAGGAAAAGGAATTCTTTGCCGCGCGCGACCCGGAGATTGCGACTGCCCGCAACAAAGCTGAACGCGAGAAGCTTATCAAAATTCTCAAGGGTGCTGTAAAGGGCACGGCCCAATCCAAGCTCGCTGCGGAGTTCGAATTCGCAAAACGCGCTTCTGAAGCGGCGAGCGTGTTTGTTCGCAAGACAAGTCGGTTCCCGCTGAGTGGCGCCGGCGATGTGAACACATATGCATTGTTTGCTGAACTATTTTCTCAGCTGACGAGGGCAGGTGGGCGCGCGGGCATAATAGTCCCGACCGGAATCGCAACCGACAGTTCGACCAGCGCATTTTTCCGGGATCTTGTATCAAATCGGAAGCTCTTCAGCCTGTATGACTTTCAGACCGGGCTGGGATTCTTTGACGATATTGGTCACGCAAGATTCAAATTCTGCCTTTTGACCGTGGGGCAATCAAATACGGCACCTGCGGCGATCAACCTTAGTTTCTTTTGCCGCACAGCTGACGAGTTTGGTGACAGACGGCGTCATTTCACGCTGTCTCCCGAACAGATACTAGAGTTGAACCCCAACACTGGCACATCTCCTATTTTTAGGACCGAGTACGACGCGACCCTCACGCGGAAATTTTATCGCGCAGCGCCGGTACTCATTCGTGAGCGTCCGGAAAACCCGGACGGCGACGACAATCCATGGGGTATTACTTTTCAACGCCTGTTCGACATGTCCACGGACAGCAAGGTGTTTCGCACCGCAACTCAATTGTCTGCTGATGGGTTCGGCCGGGACGCACTGAATTGGCGTAACGACGACGGTCGAGTTTTTGTGCCGCTTTACGAAGCCAAAATGATCCACCATTTCGATCATCGCTTTGGCACCTACGCGGGCCTTTCTGAGCGCTCGGTCGAAGGATCACTGCCGCCGACATTAGATGCCGTCAAGGACGATCCGGACTACGAAGTTGATCCGTGGTACTGGGTCCCCCAGTCCGAGATGGAACTTCGCGTCGCTCGCGTGCCCGCTCGTCTCAAGCAGTATTTCCGCAAGGATAATGAAGAAGGCTGCCTGAAGGTGCTGGCGGAATGGGTGCTTAGTACATTGGATCCGACCGATTTGCAGCCAAGTAACCTTGCTCGATCTGCCGACCGCGCGAGCGCGCGTTTGCGCGACGTTCTCGGGCAACGTGCGCTTGATCGAGGCATCGTAGGTGCAAAGTTCGCGACATGGCTGCACAAAGCGGCGGATAGCGCGCGCGAGATGAGTCACGAGACACCGCTTTCGGCCTCTGACATCGAGTTCATTAAGACTGGCCCAGCCAGTACATTAGCGCTCACGGCCGCAATGATCAGTCGCAAGCAGCCGCGCTGGCTAATGGGATGGCGGGACATTTGTCGATCTACAGATGAGCGAACAGTGATTGCAAGCGTGTTTCCCAAATCCGGTGTAGGAGATAAAATTCTCCTGATGCACCACCCGTTGGGAGTTGAATCGGCGCTTCCCCTTATTTCTAATTTGACCTCGCTTCCCCTTGATTATGCGGCGCGCCAAAAGGCGGGAGGGACGTCGTTCAAATACTATTATATGAAGCAGCTGCCAATTCTCGCTCCTCATCAATTCAGCCGTAGCGATTATGACTTCATCAAGGCGCGAGTGCTTGAGCTCACCTACACGTCACACTCTATGCGGTCTTGGGCGGAAGACCTTGGATATAATGGCGCGCCGTTTTCTTTTAATCTCGCCCGCCGCTCAGACTTGCGCGCCGAGATCGACGCCTTCTTTGCGCTCAAGTATGGCCTTTCGCGGGATGAACTACGTTACGTGCTCGATCCTGCCGACACGCATGGCTCGGACTATCCGTCGGAAACCTTTCGCGGTCTTAAGCGCAATGAGGAATCTGCTTTAGGGGAGTTCCGTACGCGTAGACTCGTATTGAGTGCCTATGATCGACTTTCCGGAACGCAACTGGCAAGCGGGCCACTTCAACTCCGCCCCAGGCAACCAATCCCGCCTGATATCTCGTTGCCTGATGGCGCATGGACCAGGACTGCGCAATCGCAGACCGGTGATATCGGAGCCGTCTTGGCCGCCCTTCTCAAGGCCATAGACGGGCCAAAGCCAATCCGCGATATTCGTCTGGCCGCGGCCTTTATCGAGGAGCCGCGCCTGCTTGGTGCGCTCCTGCCGAACGCCAAAGCGGAAGAATGGCGCCGGCTGGTAGGGCCGGAAGCTGATACTCGCGCAAGCAACGTCGCTGCATTTTTCGCACGCAGCAACACGGCGTGGGGTGCGGCTGTTCGAGCACACCGCGGCAGCGGGCGGCTTATTGAAGATCTACAGGGAGGAACATGGGCACCGGGCATCGGTCTGGAAGCCATTGACACTTCGGGATGGCCTGACGGTCGTGCCATCTTCGTGTTCAGAGCTTTTGAGAGTATCAACCTAGACGCGGCGGTAGATTCGCTGCCTGATGAAATAAAGCATTGGGTGAGCAATGCAGCAGCAGCCTGATCTTCTTGCCCCGCCGCTCTTAACTGTAACGCCCGCTGAAGGGTTGGAGGGGCCACGGCTCTGGATTCGGCGTCTCGTCATATGGAAGGAGCCCGGCGGAGAAAAGGTCCGAGATATCGAACTTCGCCCTGGCCTGAACATCGTTTGGTCGCCGGATGGAGCCGATGATGCCTCTTTGGCTGGCCAGACCAACGCGGTTGGGCATGGTAGCGGCAAAACGTTGTTCTGCCGGCTAATCCGCTATTGTCTCGGCGAAGACCGTTTTGCTACTGAGTATCAGCGTGATCGGATCGGCACAGTATTCCTGAATGGCGTCGTTGGTGCTGAGGTCATGCTGGATGGGATTTGCTGGGCGATCATTCGGCCGCTAGGCGTACGCCGCCGACATATTGCCGTGGCAGGCGGAAACCTCGATGAACTCGCCGCTGGCGATGGTATCTCCACTGGCATGGAGCCGTTCATCGAAGCGATTGACAAACAGATCATCACGACCGCGCTTGCCGAATTGGTTCGGCCTCACGCGGGCGGGCCGATTTGGCCCATCGCGCTTGCCTGGCTCACTAGGGACCAGGAGTGTCGATTTGACGATGTTCTAGATTGGCGGTCGCCGACATCAGACTCCGGTTCACCGATGCCTGCCAGCGGGCAAGAGAAAGGACCAAGGCTTGAGGCGCTCCGGTCGTTTTTGATGGCCATCACGCCTGAGGAGCAAGCCGCGCGTGCCGAAGTGAATGGCCTTGGCGAACAACGCCGGGTGCTGGATCAAGAGATCGGTCATCGGCGGTGGGAAATCGAGCGCACCCAAAGTCGGCTCGTTGTGGGACTTGACCTCGATGGCCAGACGCTTCCAGAAATGCCGCTGCTAATCGACGTGATGCGGAGATCTGCTGACGAACGTTTGGCCAACGGAAGTCAGCTTCCCGATGGCGGAGACACCGAGCTCCTGGCGGCACGAGAGCAACGAGAGGCCGCGCGCGATGAATTGGCGCGCCTAGATGGCGAACGCATCCGGCTCCAGGCGCTTATCCCCGCGGAAGAGCGCGCATTGGCGATGATACGGGGGGAATTGCCCGGCCTATCTTACTCCCGAGTAGAGTCAGAAACCCCAATTTGCCCGATTTGTGAAGTCCCTATCGATCGTGCCTTGGCAGAAGGTTGCAAGCTGTCACACAAGATTCCTGATGCCGAGACGTGTCGGCAGCGCTGGCTACAACGTCAAGCGGATCACGACGCCCAAGCAAAGCGGGTGGAACAGCTACAGCAAGAGCAGAAGCAGGTACTGCCCCAACTCGCACTTGCCAAGCAACATTTCGATCAATCGGTCAATCGCGTTTTGAGTATCGAAAAAGCTCGCGATGCTCGGGAGGCGACTTGGTATACCGCCCGCAGGCTCCAGGACGACGTCGAACGATTGGGTGAGCTCTTCGAAGCGCAGGAAACAGCGATTAAGCGACTACTGGCACTTGGCACCAAGCTTGATACCGAAAGGGAGCGGCTGGCTGCATTTCGCGACAGACAGGCCCGTGTATTTGGCCGCCTGAGCGACAAGTACACGCCGATCGTCCGACGGTTGGTTGGCCACGATGCCACGGGACGAATCATACTTACCGGAAATGGACTTGATCTGTCGGTAGACATGGGCGGAGATCGTAGGACAGCGGCGATCGAGTCGCTCAAGATATTGGCTTTCGATCTCGCTGCGATGTGCACCAGTATCGAAGGCGCAACTCGCGTGCCGTCGTTCCTGCTTCATGATAGCCCCCGCGAGGCCGACCTCGGCCTGTCGATCTATGGGCGATTATTCGATATTGTTCAGGAACTTGAGCGCATCGGCGGAAGGCCGCTGTTTCAGTACATTGTTACCACCACTACCGCTCCTCCAACCGAGTTTAGGAATCTACCTTACTTGCGCCTCAAGTTGCATGGCGACCCGCCCGCGCAACGCTTGCTCGGGGTTGATTTATGATCAGCACGGAAGGTCGATTAGCAAATTATCCTTTCGCCCTTCTCTCTGAGCTGCGAGATGCGGCGAATGAGCATGGCTACCGCATTGGTCCGGAAGAGGCCGGCGGGTGGATCTTTTTTCGGTCAGCCAGTGCGCCAGGGGAAATAGCACTGGCCGCAGCGAGCGCAAACGGTCCATTTTTCGTTTCCATTTCGCTTCAGGGCGTGGCGCAAGCGCTGCATTACAATGCCGCTGGTCCGTCCGCGAAAGGGCATGCGGGAGCTTTCATGTTTGCGACCCGGGATGCTTTACGGACGGGAGTTCAGGCAACATATCAGCTTTCGGTTAGTTTGCCTGATTTTCCACTAGAGAAATACGAGAGAGCCGTATCAGGACTAGGAGAAACAGAAGGCGCGCGGGTTCAAAAGTTCAGAATCGGCCAAGATATTTTTCGTGAAGCGTTGATCGAATTCTGGAATGGCACGTGCCCTCTGAGCGGTATATCAACTCCTTGTCTCCTGCGCGCTTCACATTTGAGGCCCTGGTCTCATTGTGAGACCGACAGCCAACGGCTCGACGTACATAACGGTCTTTTGCTCTCCCCGCTGTGGGATGCTGCTGTCGATGCCGGACTTGTAACGTTTGATGACAGCGGTCGCGTCTTGCCGTCGGACCGCCTTGAAGACGCCGCGCGCGATGCACTCAATATTAATACGGCGCCGATCATTAAGCTTTCCGAGCGACACCTAAGATATCTATCTTACCACCGTAGCCACGTATGGGTGCGTGTTTAGAGAGGATCGCGCAGTTGCAAAGTGTGAAGCACTGGATAGTCAGTGGGTCATAAACGTGTTCCAAACCGACGTGTCGAGTTCCATCGCGCAGAACGCTTCAAAAAGGTAAAGTTCTAAAGGGTTGTCGATAGCGATCGTCGCGCACTTCAACGAACGCAGATAGTTTTGTGCTATGTCGAACGCAGACTTGAATGCTGTGTCCTGCATGGCTTGTGAGCGGGTCACTCGATGCGGATATTGCTTCACCCCGGCAATTCTTCTGGTCAATATATCGCGCGGTGAGAGCCGGAATAGCAAGTTGGGCCTCTGCGGGCGAGTAGGGTCACGGCAACCGATAAGTACAAGAGCGACTTCGGCCTCTATCTGGATGCCAACGAGCGCGAGATCCAGTTCGAAACCAGGGCCAACGGCAATATTCGACTTTCTGACCAATCATCGAATTGTGCCCAGCTAAAACGCCTCGCCGCCAGCCATCAACAATCCGGGCAGGCGATTTCGGCGGGGCTTCCATCTGACCACGGTCTCCCTCATAATCTGGTCAGTCAGGGGCTTGCCAGACAATGCAAATTACCAATTGCGGTCGCGGAGTACATAAACGCGAGGTCGTGGGCGTTGAGCGTTTGAGGTGCCTTCCGAAAGACTGGTATTGCTTCACCAACCTTGACCTTGCCACTGGTGTTGGCCGATCCCGAGAGATCGATGTCATTCTCGTAGCCGAAGACCGCATCTTTTTGATCGATCTAAAGGACTGGTCAGGCAAAATCTCAAGCGAGGGCGGGAACTGGCTGCACAACGGCAGAGACTGCGGCCCTTCGCCCGTCGGCAAAATCCATCAGAATGCGAAGGATGTTGGATCGATATTGGGGGAAGATTTACGCCGACGGTCTAAAGGTGGATACGCACCGCGAGTCGTAGGTCTTGTAGTTATAACCGGGCGGGCAAATGTTAGCGGGATCGCGGGCAGTGAAATTGGCAGCGTTTTTGCCATGGACGACTTCATTAAGGCGGTAGCGACTCCCCAGGCGCGGGTGGCGAAGTTCGGACCGGTTTCGCGAGTGTTCGTAGACACCCCGCTTACTGACAACAAGTGGAAAAACCTTCTTAGCGGATTTTTCAACGCTCGAACTGGGAAAATCCAGCCAGGCCGGAAGCGATATTCAACGTTTATAGCTCTGTCCGACCATGCCACCTTTGAGCATCCGGGTCGGGTGTTTTCCGAATATGACGCTATTGACGAAAACACAACTCAGACTCTTGGTACTTTGCGCCTTTGGGATTTCACAAAGGCCGATGGCAGATTTCAAAGCGAAGAAGGGCGAAGCGAGATCGCTGGACGCGAACGCAGCGTTGTCGAATACCTGAAAGATCGGAGCGAAGCGTGCGAGAATGCAATTTTGCAACCGCGCGCAGATGACCCAGATCGAGGCGTAGCGTACTGGGAGGTCTACGACCGACGCCAACGTCTTAAGCGCCTAACGGACTTTATGAAGTCCGAGGCACCTCGTCTCACGCGGGAAGGGCGCCTTGAGCTTGTGAGGCAGTTGCTTTCAAAAGTAGCCAGCATTCACGCTGCCGATGCAGCTCATCTCGATATCGGTGGGCACAGCATATGGTTGGAGGCACCCTCTAATGTAAAATTATCTCATTTTATGGCGGCGCAGTATTCGCAAGTTCAATCTCTCGGCCAAACTCGATATCAGTTTCTGTCTAGCGCAAAGCTACCCGAAGACCTGCTGGGCGGCGACATACATCCACGACGCAAAGACGTATTTCTTGTGTGCGTGGCATCCCACGAACTTATTTTTGGCACCCCGCCAAAGTCTGACGGTGAGGATATGCCATTCGAGTGGGCGGCTGCAGTCGATCAAGAACTGGTATTTCAAGAATTGTATCCGTGGTTTGAATCGGGGCTAGCCCTGAACCCAATGGAGCGGTTCAAAGACGCGACCGCTGCACTAGATGCATTCAATGAGGCGACTGCTAGTCGACCGACCGCAAGAGAAGTGATTGAAGGCTTAGAGCTGTTTAGGAAGCCTATCAAATCTCAGAAACAGCTCTTCAATATGTTTCCCGAAGTAGAAAGCCTTAAAGAGAGTGATCGTGTAGATATATGGAAGAGCGTAAAGGATGGGAAACCCGTCTTTGTTAAAATGTGGAAGCGCGCTTCCTGGGGCGATCAGCTCCGTGAAGGGCCTCGCATCTTGGATTTTCTAATCCGCGCCAAGGATTTGTCACTTTCTCCTCCCGTTGGCTGTGCAAAAATCGTCGAAGCGTTATGGCTAGGCGATGCGATTGCCCTGATATCAGAGGACGTTGGAGCGCCGAGTCTGGTCCAAATTATCGATAGTAACCCGTTGCTCTGGAGCAACCCCGGAGTGGGTTTCAATTTTCTTCTCCGTCTTACCCACACTGTAATTGCACTGCACGATCAAGGCATAAGTCACGGAGATCTGAAGCCGGATAATATCCTTGTCATAGACGAAAGCGGCCCCGCCCCGATCCTTGTAGATCTGATTGACTTTTCCGCTTGCGACGACGGAGACATAGTTACATCTGCATACGCTCCCGGCGCAGGGGGGCGTATGGAACGGGACCGATTTGCAGTGACCAAAATTGCCGACGAAATCTTTCGTCTCGCAACGCTGGATCACGCCGTCTCCCTAGATTTGGCGAAAGCAATAGAAGCCTGCCGGAACACCGCTCCTGAGAACGGCACTTTATTACCTCTGATCGAAGCGATTGAACGAGCCCAATTGCCGGAACCAGTGAAGGCAAAAATTCGCGTTGGTCTATCGATAAAGGGCGCAAAAGCTGGCGAGGTCTTATCGGACGAAGGATATTTCTATGTTCGGAATGTGGTGGGCCGCCAAGGGATTATTATTCGGGGAGCCTGCGAAGAGATTGAGGTTGCCTTCGACGCCGGTGGGCAACCCATTCGCGCAAGAAGAATAGAGGTTGACCAGAAAAAGATTGGTAGGCTTTCCAAATTTGAATTTGTGAAACTTGCCGCTGACGTTTCGGTGATCCGGAATGACCTGACGGACTTGTCACCGCTCTCGGCTGTCCTCGAAAATCCCGAATTTAAGGAATCTTGGGACGCCACTGCTAGCTCGTCTTCGCTTGCGGATACTCCGGAGGAAGCTTCCGATGAGACCTCTGAACCATCTCCGGCCTTCGAGGATGCAGCAGTTGACCGATTAGCCGAGGAAAGTCCTCCACAGGTGCCGCCCTACAAGGTAGCAGTGAAGCGTCTCTGGCGAGGCCTTATTGATGCAGAAAGTAGCCTGACAACTGATGGCATATCTCAAGCTGAGAGCGTTTTTAGCCGAGATCTGAAGCGGCATATTGTGCCATTTGATTTAGCTAGCGGTACCTTTGATTTTAATCGAAACGATACTGTTGGCGTCGAAAAGCTAGACCAAAAGGGACACTGGCGACGCATCGGTGAACTGGACATCGGACGATCACGGCCTGACCGTGTCGTGATCGATGCCAGCCATTTCGGAGTTCCGAACCATGCACGGCTGGTCAGCGAGAATCAGCGCTTGCGCTTTACTAGTCACTTCGAACTGCAAAGCTTGCGGCGCAGAGAGTCCGCCATTAGCCGAGTTTTGTCTCGACAAGGACGGATTTCACAACTTGCCGATATTTTCGAATTGCCAACGGCGGAGCGTCCCCATCTCGTCGAAGTGCGCGAAGCAGCGCTCAACGTCGCGAAGTATGGACTTAATAAGACGCAGGAAGATGCGTTTCATGCCCTTCTTTCAGTTAGACCCGTAGGGATTCTACAAGGGCCACCGGGTACCGGAAAAACGCTTTTCATTGCGGCGTTGGCTCACTATGCGCTGACCCACGGAATAGCCAGAAATATTCTTCTGGCCAGTCAGTCGCATGAGGCGGTCAATAATGCTGCTGAAGCCGTGCTTAGATTATTTGTCGGCCAAGAAGAGCAACCTAGCATTCTGCGGGTAGGCAATGAGAGTGTCGTGTCTGATAGACTGATGCCATTTCATACCGACAGAGTTGAGCAGTTGTATAAGGACCGGTTCCGCGCTGAATTGCGTGACCGACTGCGCGTGGTTGGGCGGACGCTAGGGCTTCCCGCCTCTGTTGTGGATGATGTGATTTTTGTAGACACAACGATTCGGCCCGTTGCGGAAAAGATAGACGAATTGCGCGAAGTAGTTGATCCAGATCGCCAGCGGATTGATGGCCTGATCTCTACGCTGCAATCACAGATTGCCCATCTGAATTTGCCAGAGCCGTTTGATCTGGGGGAGGACGACGCGGCCACGGTCTTGGAGCGTCTGCGCGCAGCCATGTACGTTCGCATCCCTAAGCCCGACCGACCCGCACCGGAGACTATGGCGCGACTAACTACGCTCTTACAATTGGGACAGGATTTTGTCGGAAGCGTATCCACGGCACAAAGGGGTTTCGAGAGCTTTTTGGCAGGGACCCGGCAGATTGTGGCGGGCACCTGCGTTGGGCTGGGGCGCCCTTCGCTTGGGCTGACTGCCATCCCCTTTGACCTAGTAATCATCGATGAAGCCGCGCGCTGTACCGCAAGTGAATTATGTGTCCCGATGCAAGCGGGCCGGTGGATCGTCCTGGTTGGAGATCAGGCCCAGCTTGAGCCTCAGCACGATGCGGGGCTTGTTTCAAAGGTAGCCGCAGACGCGGACATAAACCCACTCGAGGTTCTTCGAAGCGATTTCGACCGGCTGTTCTCCAACGATTATGGTCAATCGTCAGCGGCGGTGTTGACCAAGCAATATCGAATGCTTCCTCCGATCGGGAGGGTCGTCTCAAATACATTTTACGGCGGCGTGCTCGAGCATGGAAGACTTACGGCGGAAATAGATATTTCCGTACTTCCCGAATATCTTGAGAGTCCCATTACTTGGGTTTCCACCGATTGTCTTGGTATTCATGGAGAAGAGAAGCGGGAGGAAACCGGAACAAGCCGGGTAAACGTCGCTGAGGCAGATGCCATAGTTTTGATGCTTAAAGTGTGGGCTGGAACCGCGCAGTTTATTAGTTGGGCTTTCGCACAGACAAAACATGCTCACGTTATTGGGATCATTTGCATGTATGCCGCCCAACGCGATCTCGTGCGAAGGAAGATGCAGGCGGCCAATTTTTCCGAAGCTTTTCGGAGAATTGTAAAGGTCGATACGGTGGACAGTTACCAAGGGAAGGAGAACCTGGTTGTCGTCGTGTCCTTAGTTCGGAACAATACAGCCGGACGCCCAGAGCGAGGCATCGCGACAATAAAGGAGGGCTTTCTGGCGCGGGATAATCGCATCAACGTAGCGGTCAGTCGCGCGATGGATCGCCTTGTAATTGTTGGTGCAAAAACCAGGTGGCGGGAGGGCGGACCGATGAACCGGCTCGCTGAAGCGATTGAGAATGAATATCGAACGGGGACTGCCCGCATAATTCAGGCATCTGAATTGAACAAATCTGCTGCTGGCGCCAAACCAATTGCTGAGTCTCCTGTTCCCGGCGGGGAGTTGCGACTTTGATCAGCCAGAAGCGTCCGACGCTAACGCTTAATGGTCATCCGGGTGCGGAGGACGATCGCCCCTTCGACCTTGCGGTATATGACGTTCTATTACCGTGCCGCCGCTTTGGAATCGAGCACAAGGTTGCGGTGCTTGGCCGTGTATCTTTGACGGCTGAGTTCGTTTTGCGGCTTTTGAAATCTGCGGATGGCATTCCTGAGATGGATGCGGCCGAGTTCTTTGGCTTTGATCGAAGGGATATGGCGTTTGTCCTATCGGAAATTGAGGGGCCTGGTTACGTTGAAAGGCGTGAAGGCCGATTGTGGCTTACTTCAGGCGGACTTGCACTTTTCCCGCAAGGTGCCGCACAGCCCCAGTTATTCGATGTAGAGAAACGTCATGAAAATGTTGGCTTTGATCTATTGTCGTTGGCCCCTGTAGATCCGAAATTTCTCGATGAATTTTAACGCAGGCTGCCCGAGTTACCAATTTCAAATCCTGAATTTGTCAGCACGGCCACCGCTCAGATTCCAAGCGCCTTTCGGCGTTTCTACTTAGAGATAGGAAATCGCCGGGAACGGAACGCTGAGACCAGGAAATCATTGTATTCTATTGATGCGGTCACGCCAGGCGATCGATTTTCCAGTACAGTCAGAATTAACTTGAGGTCGACAGGCCTTCACCCTTCGGTCGGGGAATTGGATCTGGGAGAATGGCGATCCGAGCAAGAACAACTGGATCGCGAGAGCGTGTTAAATTCCGCGTCGGCATTTGTGGATCAGTTGCGGGTTGCAAGACGGAGCGACGACGGGGCCGCTTATGGAGTTCTTTTGGAAGTGGCCCCTGAGTTTCTCAAAGACTTCACTCGCAAAGACGGGTTGGCGATTGAACGGTACTATCGGGACGCTTTGACGCGAGCCGGCGACGTTCGGTCTGATAGGCCGACAATTCCGATTCTTGGAAGTTTATTTGCCAGAACCAATGTCCGAAGGTTTGCAGAGGTACTGCAGTATGCGCTTAGGGCCACGGATCGCCCGTCTTCGGTGCTTTGGCTATCGCCAATGTTGTCACGTTGGGGCTCTACGCGTGCTCTGCCTGAATTGCTGAGGCACCTGAAAGCCAGCCTTCGCCGCAACTCCAATGACGATCCCGATGGAGCCTCCCCCACAACAGTCTGCCTGGTAGCGGGCCGTCCGGACGGCCATTTGGACAAAGCCTTCGATCAAATGGCGATCAGCGACGCGCCCAGATTTCCGCCCGCACTCGAGGTTCTACTTATACCTAAAGTTGCTGCAGTGGTTTCCGTCCACGCTCCAATCTTGGAACAATTGGGCCTCCCGGTGCCCCTTGGGATTATGAGTTTCGACCAAAGAGTCGTGACCCGAGTGCAGGACTACCTGTCTTCCCGCTGTTCGACTTACGTACACAACTTGCAGTCAGCACCCGCAATATTTTCGGACCTCGCACATGTCGATACTTCGGAATAGCTCCGTTACTTTTCACTCGGGCGATGAACGCTCGGTCTGACACGAATGCTGGGTGTGGGTCCGGAGCGTACGAACCGGCCCGCCCGCCACATATCGGGGGTCCTGGCTACGGCGAATTTCGTCCCCCCTGAAATATGCCGGTGTACCCAGCTTGGGCCGGTGGCTAGTGTGGGGCGTACCGCGTAGTGCCGTTTTCAAGGAGGTCGCTTGAGACTGCTGATCGCCCTGATATTCCCCTGGCTGACCTTTTTCACCATTGGCCGGCCGGTCGCAGGCCTGTTCTGCCTGATTCTCCAGATCACAATTATTGGATGGATTCCGGCGACAATCTGGGCCGTTTATGCCCTCAGCCAGTTCAAGACAGACCGCAAGATCGAGCGGGCGCTCCAGCGGTAAGGCAGATTCCCTAAGCCCTTGCCGGTTTTGCCGGTATTCGGCCGCTTCTGCCGGCTAGGCAGTGTCGCAATTTGCGGTCCCTGGAGGCATCATGACCACCTGATTGAGGTGGTTTGATGCAGATGTTCACCCCCAATGGCGATGCCATCCGGCTCCGGCGCAAGCAGCGAGCGCGGCGGATGAAGGGCTTTGCCCATGAGATCGGTGTGTCGGAGCGGACCCTTCGCGACATTGAGCGTCACAACAAGCCTATTGATGAATCGCTGGCTGGCCGCATTGCCTCTTGCTTGAAAATGGATCGTGCAGATGTGGTCTTTGCAACCGATGGCCCACGTTTGGTCGTGACGCCCGCCGTGCTCGTGCCCCCGCCAGCGCCGGTTCCCTCCACCCGCGGCAAACAACTGGTGCCGCGCTTCGATAAGGATTCTGCTCGCGATATCGGTAGCGGCGAGGCGCTGTTTGATCTGGCCAGTGGTTGCGACCTGGTGATTGCCGAGGCTCGCATTCCGATGGACAGTGAGATCAGCGGTTACGTGGCCGAGCTGGTCAGTCTGGTGGAGGCGGCAAGCTGGATGCACCGCGACCGCTTTTCGGACCTTGCCCCGGATGCTGAAGTGGCGATGCGCAAGCGCTTGAGGTATTTGCTGGTGCAATTGCGGGGCAACAACATTTGGACCTATGCGCTCCATCACTCCAAGCACCTGCCTGTGAGCAACGACGTACCTGAAAAATTCAGTGCTGACGTGGAGTGGCAGGCGATGGTGGTGTTTGGCCCTCCCGGCGAATACGGCGAAGACACCGTTCAAGTCGATGTCGATAACGGTCATCCTTGGATCATTGACTGGGACGAGCCGCTTTTCGGCGCGCCGCATAAGGCCTAGCGACCTTTGTAGACACGCGCAACTATGTTGAGCCGCGTTTGTGATCGGGGTGCCAAAATGGGCCGTTGAAATGTTCAGCACGCAAATCAGTTTGCATTTCAAGCCCCTTGCGCGTGACTGGAACTGTCATGGAACCCTCGTGAATAAGGCATTTTTGCGCCCAGTGATTTTGGGGTTGATCCGCCGTTTTTGACACGCATAGATTGCACCGCGGTCTGCGTACTTGACCTGTTGCCACGACATCGTAGTTGGCTGGCGGGCGTGTTGCCTCTTCCACCAAAGGGCTGGGGATCGGGCAAGGTTGCGATATGAATATTCAAGTCAAGGCCGGCAGCTTCGCATCCGTCGAGGATCGCCGTCCCTCACCAGCATCATCATCCGCGTTGCTCCATCTGCCTCGCCGGGCTTGGGCGTGGGAGCTTCTTCGCCGCAATCCGCAATATCACGCGGACTTTAACGCCGTGGCGGCCGATGATGAAAAGGCAGCAGAGCGTTGGGGACTGCTGCGGCTTGAAGATCCAGCCAAGACTTCGATGGAGGCGGACGCCTTTTGGAGTTCACGTCTGGCGCGGGATGTGTTGCAGCTCGTGGCCCAACCTCTAAGCGACCAGGGCGCCGCGCCGACTATTGATCTGGAAAATCTCAAATGCCGGGTCGTCGGTTGCCAAAGCGATGGCGGAGATACCAGAAACTACTTGTTCGCTGAAAACGGACGGTCCCTGCAGGTCGCGGTCTCAGGTTCGACGCCTTTGCCCAATGCGCTGCTATTGACCCCGATCCTGCCCATGCCGCGCTTTAGCAGTGAACGGCTGTTTGCTGTTCGCCGGTTCACAGACCTCGCCAAGCATGGCGCACTCCGGCATTGCCTGTATCCCGCCGAGCGCAGCGCAAAGCGTTACGCCCATGTCGTTGCTGCCCTGGACGGCTGGCTGGAAGGTCGGCCGCATCGGGAAATCGCAACCTCTCTGTTCGGTAGCGCTTGGGTGGATCGCGCTTGGAACGATTCCGGCAATCATCTGCGTGATCGTGTTCGTCGCGCAATTCGGTATGGTCGGGAGTTGATGAACGGCGGATACCGGCGCTTCTTGAGCTGATCGCTATATCCCGGGCAGGATGCCGCACTTAGCCGCTTTTGGGCCGGGTAAAGATTCGCAGGCGATGTTCGCCCTTGTCCGATTTGTATTCGTCGCCCACGGCGACAAAGCCGACACGTCGCAGAGTGGCGTGCATGGGCTCATTGTCCGTTCGAGAGGTGGCAAATACGGGTCCGTCGAGCCCTTCGACTGCACTTGATACCAACTTGGCGGAAAGACCCTTGCCCCGCTCGGCGGGCGCGACGAATACCCAACCCAATTCGTGGGGCCACGCGTCTCGCGCCAATTGCACCCCTGATTTTCGGGAGAGCTTGAACCGGTAGGAATCGCGCGGATTTTTGATGGCCGCGACGCCCACCAATCTTCCCTCGTGTTGGCAGAACACAAGCTTGGCGGCCTGCTGAATGAGGTCATCCAAACCGTCATCAGCAACTTCACCGCCCTCGCGCACAATCGCCGCGAATGCAGCGAGTTCGCCTGGAGAGCAGGTGTTGGGTGCTTTGCAATAGGGATCAGGAATCGACATTGCGAGCAAAGGTATTATGCCCCGCCGCGGGATTGCAAAAGCATGTGCTTTCGGGCGGCCAGGTTGCGTTTCGGTCTGCTGGCGTGCCCTACGGGCCAGGCTCTATGGCGCTGCGCGCCACCAAGCCCTGCCTCGCAGGTCTTGGCCCTGGCGGGTAACGATCCTTCACGCAAGTACCAATAGGTCGGCGCTTACGCGCCGGCTTTTTTTATGGCCATCCCCGGAAGGCGCGGGTGGCCGGCGCTCCCTTGTAGGCGCGCGGCGCCGCGCCGCAAGCCGCTGGCGCGGCTCCTCCACTTCGTTTCGGCCCTTCGGGTGCGGCGCGGCTCATGCCGCGCGCCTAACGGTCGCCAGTCGCCGTCCACCCCCGCCTTCCGGGGATTTGTGCGCGGCTTGGGTTCCGAGCGGAGAGCGACACATGATCCATACCAACCAGCAGCCAGCCAGCGGACAGCGCGGCGATATTTATGCGGAGATCACCGGCAAGATCATTGCCCAGATCGAGGCGGGAATCCTGCCTTGGGTTCAGCCATGGGCGGGGGGATCGTCCCTTTCCATTCCCAAGAATGCCAGCACCCGCAAACCTTATTCGGGCGTCAATATTCTGCTGTTGTGGGACGCGCTGTTTTCGCGGGGGTATGAGCGCAACCAGTGGCTCACCTTCAAACAGGCGCTTTCCCTTGGTGGAGCCGTCCGCAAAGGTGAGAAGGGTACAACGGCGGTTTACGCCGACAGTTTTGTGCCGAAGAAAGAGCAAGCCGCGGCCAGCGGGGACGACGAACCGCGCCGGGTTGCCTTCCTCAAGCGCTTTACCCTTTTCAATATCGCCCAATGCGACGGCTTGCCGGACGACCTCTTCCCGCCGCTTCGCGCCGTCTCGCAGGTTGATCCCGTCCCCAGCGCCGAACGGCTGCTGACCGCCAGCGGAGCCAACATTCAACGGGGCGGCGAGCAAGCCTTCTATCATACGGGCCAAGACTTCATTCGCATCCCGGAACAAAGCAGCTTTTTTACACCGATCAATTTCTATCGCACCGCCTTGCATGAACTGACGCACTGGACCGGCCACCCCAGCCGCCTTGCGCGAGATTTTTCGGGCCGCTTTGGCTCGGAAGCCTATGCCCGCGAGGAATTGGTGGCCGAACTCGGCAGCGCCTTCCTTTGCACCAATTTGGGCATCGTCCCCACGGTGCGCCATGCCGATTACATCGGCAATTGGCTCACCATTCTCAAGAACGATAGCCGCGCCATCGTGAGCGCTGCATCCCACGCCTCCAAGGCTTCCGACTTTCTTCTCGCCTTTACCGATCAGGCCCAGCGGGCAGCCTGACCGGCATCCTTTCGCCCGTTCACAATAGGAGAACATCATGCACACCCAAGCCATCGACCTGAAAAACCTCCACGTCTCGCCCCTCAACATGCGGGCCGAGCGCAAACCGCCGTCCCTTAAGCGCATGGCGGAAATCGCCGCCAATATCCTGCCCACCGTGCGCGAGCGCGGAATTTTGCAAGACCTCATCGTGCGGCCCAACAATGAGGGTTTTGAGATTTTGGCAGGACGCCGCCGCTACTATGCCGCCTGTGTGATCGAAAACGAGCGCGGCTCCTTTGAACCCATCAAATGCGATGTGCGCGAAGGACTGGACGATGCCGCCGCGCTCGAAATCTCTCTGATCGAGAATGTCGCCCGCGAGGACGTGGACGAACTCAGCGAATATGAAACTTATTCGGGCCTCATCAAGCTGGGCCGTTCGCCCGAAGAAATCGCGCGAACCTTCGGCAAGACCGCGCGCGAAGTGACCCAGCGCCTCGCCATCGCCAATCTCTTGCCGCGCATCCGCGAATTCTATCGCGCAGAAGAACTGGACGCGGGCGACTTGCAGCTTCTCACGATGGCGACCAAGACTCAGCAACGGGACTGGCTGGCCCTATGGGATGAGAATGATGCCCCCACGGGCCGGGCGCTCAAAGGCTGGCTGTTTGGTGGCGAAGCTATCGCCACCAAATACGCTCTGTTCGACCTGACCACTTATGCCGGTAAGGTGGTGGGCGACCTGTTCAGCGAAGAGGGCTATTTCGCCAACGCGGAGGAGTTTTGGACAGCCCAGGACGAAGCCATTGCCGCGCGTCGCGACGCCTATCTCGCCGCCAAATGGTCGGAGGTGGTGATTTTGGAACGTGGCACCCGGTTTCCCGAATGGGAATTCGTGAAAACCGGCAAGAAAGCGGGAGGCCGGGTTTATATCGAACCGACGCACACCGGAGAGGTGCGGTTTCACGAGGGGTATTTGACCCAGCGTGAGGCCAGCAAAGCCAAGACCCGCAAGGCCGAGGCTGAGAAGGTGCCAGAGGCAGACGGGCAGGGCGAGGCTCCCGCCCGCCCCGCCATCACCAAAACCATGCAGAACTATCTCGATTTGCACCGCCATGCCGCCGTGCGGCTGGCGGTTCTTGCTCGTCCTGCGGACGCGCTGCGGCTGTTGATCGCCCATGCCGTTGCAGCCAGCGGCAACTGGACGGTGCGTCCTGACAGCCGCCGCGCCGAGTCCGAAGCTATCCGCGAGAGCCTTGCGGGCAGCGAAGGGCAGCGGCTGTTTGAGGCCGAGGCTAAACAGGTGCGCAAACTTCTGGCTCCCGCCTTCCAAGGAGAAGGCGGAGAGCAAGGGGAGAGCGTTGCGGGGCAGGGCCACGACGATGGCCTGACCGTGCGCGTGTTCCAGCGCTTGCTCAAACTGAAGGATGCTGACGTTGCCCGGATCGCAACCTTTGTGATGGCCGAAACCCTGGCGTCGGGCAGTGATGTGACGGAATGCTTTGGCAACTTGGCCAAGGTGGATGCCCGCGCGCATTGGACCCCGGATCAAGCCTTCTTTGACCTGATACGGGATCGGACCTCCGTTAACGCCATGCTGACCGAACTATCCGGCAAGAAGGCTGCGGACAAACTGGTGTCGGCCAAACTCAAAGACCAAAAGGCTGCGCTGGCCACGGCTGCGGCCAGCGCGCCCCAATGGTGCCCGGGCTGGATGCGGTTTCCTGCGGCTGACTGCTAAGATTTTCGCCGCCCCGCCACGGCGGGGCGGCACTCCTTCTTCCATAGCGGGTCTGGTAGCAGACCCAATTTGCCCCTGGCAGCGGCTCGATGGCGGTCAAATGACATTGACGGCAAGACAGCCCGGCAAATTGTGCTAATGTTTTAAAATCGGTCGCGCCGTAAAATAGCACTGCAGTTATCAGCGCTTTTCAGCGATATTTGCGAGCAGGAGGCATCTTGACGCACGTATTTTCCAAGCCATTCGCGATAGGCCTCTTCGGGTTTTTGCTGCTTGCCGGTTGCGCCGCGCAACCATCTCCGGCTTCCGACGCGCCTGGGTTGTTCCTAGGATTTGGTCACGGAATAATTGCGATCCCCGCGCTGTTCGCGAGTATGTTTTTCGATGTTCGGGTTTATGCCTTCCCCAACTCGGGATTTTTTTACGATCTTGGATTCTGCATTGGCTTCGGCCTCAGCAATATTGTGATTATCGTTCCTCTTCTCCCTATCGTCGGGGGCTTTCTCACGCGGCGCTAGGGTGTTCCTACCCACGGCGCTTGATGGGCTCAGTGCAACGACCAGGCTTGGTTTTCCCTGACCGGTGGGGCGGTAGCGCCAGAGCGGTCCGACCGCTGGCCGCGCATTTGGCCTTAGTTTTATCACTATCAGATTTTCTAATAGCGTAGTCTCATACGTGATCACCGAGAGGGCTTTGGGCAGGGGAGACAGAAGAGCGGATGTAATGGAGAACAAAAGCATCACTGGTAGCCAGATCGTTGCCGCCCGAGCCTTAACCCAAATCAGTCGCGCCAAACTGGCAGCGCGGGCGGGAGTTGATATTTCCGCTTTGGCCGATCTGGAGAGCCGCCGAGTCATGGACGATCAGCCGAGCATGTGCCTCCTACGGGTACGAAAGGCTCTGGAAGATCTGGGGGCGGTCTTCATTCCAGAGCAGCGCGGCGCCGGCATGGGTGTGCGCCTCAAATTCGGGGCCGACCAAGTTCGCGCAATCGGACGGTGGGAAGACGAGGGTGGGGCCGCAGCGGAGGACGAAGTTCCCTGATGCCTTGCCGTACAGGGAAGCACCAGACCGAAACGCCGACTTTTTTCAGACGAAAACAACCCTTTTTAGGCGAGGCGAACCCCTTGAATGCTGACAATTCGGCAATAAGTGTTCTTGTATGATGGTCTTGATACCCCGTGACACCATTCGATCGAGCCGCACGCACGCAGGCTCCTAGCCGGGCGTTGTCGTCAACGCCCGGTTTCCTCGCCCTTGTAAAACCAGCAAGCAGCGCAGGTCAGCGCTGTTACGAGGTAGAAATGCGCGCGCACCTTCCCACCGTCACTATTCCTTGTTCCCAACGCAAGCCGCTCAAGCGTCTCGTTGCGGCAGCGTTTTCCGAAAAAAACCGGATCGCCCCCTATTTGAGTGCGGAATATCGTCGCGCGCAGTTCTGCGAAGACGATGCGCTGCCAGAAGACACCGTCGCGGTTGGACGAGAAGTCAGCTACAGGCTGGACTGGGGAACGCCGACGCCCCACCGGACGCTGGTCTATCCTGGCGCGTTTTTCGATGAGGAGACACAAATTTCGCTGTTCTCGCCGATTGGGACCGCGCTTCTGGGCTTGAAAGTTGGTGACCGGACGGACGTCTTCCTGGCCCCAACCGGTTTTCATGGCCTGCAGGTCGCGAGTGTAAAGAAGGGTGAAGATCAAAAGACACTGCCGCAAGTCAAAATTCTGGCGTCCGATTTCGACCGGTTGGTGGCTTTGGCGGAATCTGCCTCGGACACGATGGCGGACACCGCATCCTTTTTGCGCCGGGAGTTGGAGCGCGCAGTCATTATCTCGGACACCCAGAAGCCCAGCGTACAGATGGGTTCGCGCGTGTCCTTCCGAGACCATGACGGCGGCCGTGCGCGCGATGTACGCCTGGTGTATCCCGCGCAATCCGACCCGCAAGGCGGCTGCGTTTCGATTCTCACCCCGGTGGGCAGTGCTTTAATCGGTCTGGAGCCGGGTGCCACAATGACTTGGCGGGACCGCAGTGGACGGATCAAAGAGATGACCGTCCTGTCTGTCCATTAACTTGAATTTGGAGGTGTGCCATGCAGAATGCAGTCTGGGTCACCCTTCAAATGTGTTTCCTCGCGAGCCGATGAGGGACAAATGACTATCAGGGTCAAGCGTGTTTATGAGCCTGCCGCGGATTCGGATGGCGTCCGCATCCTGGTCGATCGAATTTGGCCGCGCGGTATTAGCCGGCATGATGCGCACATTGCGGATTGGAAGAAGGATGTCGCGCCCTCCACCGAGCTTCGCAAATGGTTTGGCCATCAGCCGGCGCGCTGGACCGAATTTCGCCGCCGCTACCGGGCAGAGCTGAAGCACAACCCGGCGGCGCTGGAGCTTCGCACATCCATCCGGCACAGGACCGTTACATTGGTCTATGGGGCGCGGGATGAAGATCATAACCAGGCCCTTGTGCTCATGGACTTTCTGCGGGCTCCAAGGCGGGCCAAGGCGGTCAAGTCTGTTAAAAGGTCAAAATCGTCATGACATGGCCACGCCAGTTCGTCCTGCCCCCAAAGGAGGGATTGGCGCAGTACGATCTATAAGGTTGCTTTGCCTACGCGAGCGTATGGTGTGATAGCGATGCGCGTCATCTGCATCTCTGACATGGCCAGCGGTCTTCGATTGCGTTCAGCCCAAAATCCGGCCAGCGGCTCGCGTGCACCGTACTCCGGTCATTCTCTTTACAATCCCGTCTGCCTTGTCCTGCAGCTTATTATCGGGGGTGGTCTTCTAGTGGCCTGTCGTTGTCGGCCTTCCGGGGCAGGCCGGACAATGCATAGCTGGCCCATGCCAGTCTTGGTGTGACCGCCAAGGCATTTCCGTCTTGGGATTGCGCTGGGGCGTCCTTTCTCCCTTGCTGTGGGCGATAACCTACGGGCGGGTCCGGGCCTTCCGAAACCATCGCAGCCAGGTTTTTTCCCCGCCGTGCTCGCCCCTTCGGTGCTTGCGCGCGGCTCCTCGCGCCCAAGGCTTTGCCTTTCCAAAAAACCTGTCCGCTCCGGTCTTCCGCTACGCTCCAGCCTTGCAGGTTCGGGTGCCCGTCCGCCGCCCGAAACGGTTCGCCATCGCAAGGGAGAATGGTCTCCCGCGACATTCAATGGAGACTGCAATGCCTGCTATCGGTCACGTCACCAAGTCCAAGGACGGTTCGTTCAAGGGCCAGCTCAAGACCCTTTCCTTCCGTGCCCCGGTCGATATTCTGCTCAATCCTGCCAAGAATGGCGAAACCCAGCCCGACTACCGCATCTATAGCCAGGCCGTGGAGATCGGCGCAGGCTGGGTTCGCAAGGGCAAGACCTCCGGCGAAGACTATGTCTCGCTAAGCCTTGCTGACCCCGCGTTTGGGCCCAAGAAGCTCTACGCCAATCTCGGCCGCGCCGCAGGACAGGATGACGACAGCGTGTTCGCCGTCATCTGGAACCCGGCAGACTAACGCCGACCCGGCCCCCGCGCGCCGCGCGGGGGCCTCGTCTTCTTGCTCTAACTGGCGAATCTCGTGACTCACAATTTTCGCCAGTGTCCAGGTCCGCAGCCGTGCGTCAGTGTTCATACGGGGGGCTCGGCAGCTCCCGTTGTCGCGCCCACCTTAAACAAGAAATGGTGAGGCGTTGGTATGATGGAAGCGAAACCGAGCGCGTCGTCGGCGCGCTCCCAAAGTCCCTTTTACACCCCCGTACAGGCTGCTGATTTCGTCAAATTGTCTTGGCGCACACTTGAGCGCATGCGTCAGAACGGCGAGGGCCCAGCCTTCCGCAGACATGGCCGATACATCCGTTACCACATCGATGATCTTGAGGCCTGGTCGAATACTCATGCGATGACGAGAACCGATGCAACGCCGCGCCCTTAGCCTGACGGCAGGGGCTTTGGTTGCAGGCTGTGTAATCGAATTGGTGGCGGTGCCGCGCCCGTTTTTGGTGTGGAACGTCACACACAGCGCGCCCATAGGTCTCTACCGACAAGTCTTCGCCGACATCGAACGCGGCGCTTGGGTTCTGGTCCGCGCTCCCGATGCAGCCGCAGAACTTGCGGCCAGCCGAGGCTATCTGCCCCGTGCCGTGCCGATGGTGAAGCGGATTGCCGCCGCGTCCGGCGACCAGGTCTGCCGCTTCGGTCGGGCCGTCACCATCAACGGACACACCGTCGCGCAGGCATTATGGCGCGACACGCTCGGCCGAAACTTGCCGGTCTGGTCTGGTTGCGTCGAGCTGAATCCCGATCAGATATTTCTTATCACCAGCCCTTCGGCGTCTTTCGACAGCCGCTATTTCGGACCGGTGCCAATTGGCAATGTCATCGAAAGGATCGCTCCGCTATGGATCTTCTGAGTCTCTTTGGCGGCTGTTCGCTGCTTATCTCCGCCAATTGCGCCACGCAACCATTGCCGGGCCATACCGGAAATGATGTCGCCCAATGGCGACCCTTGGTCGCCAAAGCTGCTTCGACCTTCGCGCTGCCGGAAGCTTGGCTGAATGCGGTTATGATGCACGAAAGCGGCGGCAAGACCATGCTCAATGGCAGGCCCATCACATCAACTGCAGGAGCGATGGGGCTTATGCAGGTGATGCCGCGAACCTATGACGATCTGCGCAAGCAGCTTGGCTTGGGTGCCGATCCTTACGCGCCGGAAGACAATATCACCGCAGGCGCGGCGTACCTGCAGCAAATGTATCGCCGCTATGGCTATCCGGGAATGTTCGCCGCTTACAATGCCGGACCGGGCCGCTTCGACGATTTTCTCCTGCGCCGGCGTCCCCTTCCGAATGAAACTTTGGCCTATGTTGCCAAGATCGCGCCGGGTGCGGAGATGGCTTTTTCTAGCGCTGGACAGCCCTCCATCGCGCTGACTCCTCGCTTGGCTACGCCACGCTCGCGGGCACAATCTGACGCGCTTTTCGTGTCCCTGGACACGCACAGCGCACTCTTTGTGCCGCTGTCAACACCCAATCCCTGAAGGATTTTCGCCGTGAAAATGCTCCGGATGCAGGCAGGCAGAGAAAAATTCGTGTTAGGGCAAGATAAAGCGATGGTGCCACGCCGGCACCATCTTGTTGTCTGCACATCTATTTTGGGGGTGCAACGGCCACCCGGCGCGGTGCAACGGTGGCACCATGGCTGACGAGCGCGACTTCGAGCCTCGGCTCGGACGAATTCGGTCCAGCGGTGGCGGCCGTGGCAAGAGCTACCTGCAGGGGGTGCTTCGAGCCGCCGCCTTGTCCGGGCCAGCCAGGTCCGGGACGAGCAAGTTCCAAGGCAGCCGGATCGCGCGCGGATTTGGGGTGGGCAAAGTCCTCGCCAGCCGAGACAAGCTGTCGGCCTTCCGGTCACGCCGCGTCATCATCAAAACCCGGATCGTAAAAATGCGCGGCACGGGCGCGAAAGCGGCGGCCCTCCACATGCGCTATATCCAGCGCGACGGGGTCACCCAGGACGGCAGGCCCGGCGCGCTTTACGGACGGGACACTGACCGGGCGGAAGGCAAGGACTTCCTAGAGCGCAGTAGTGAGGACCGCCACCAGTTCCGCTTTATCGTGTCGGCAGAAGATGCCGCCGAGTACCCCGACCTCAAACCGTTCGTCCGCAAGCTCATGGCCCGCATGGAAGCCGATCTGGGGACCAGTCTGGATTGGGTGGCGGTCGATCACCACAACACTGGCCATCCCCACACCCATGTCGTGCTGCGCGGCCGGGACGATCTGGGGCAGGATCTTGTGATCGCGCGGGACTACATCGCCCATGGCATGCGCGAGCGCGCCGCGGAAATCGTGACCCTCGACCTTGGGCCCCGGACCGATCTTGAAATTGAGGATCGCTTTGCCCGGCAAGTGGCGCAGGAGCGATTGACCGATCTGGACCGGGCACTGCGCTGGGCGGCCAGCCCGGAAGGGGAAGTCTCACTGGCCGATGGCGGTCATGGCGTGGCGCGTCCGCATTGGGCGGGACGGCTCCAGGCCCTGAGCCGGATGGGTCTGGCGGAAGAAACCGCGCCGGGGCATTGGCGGTTGTTCGCCGACTTGGAAGCCACGCTGCGGGACATGGGCGAGCGCGCCGATATCATCAAGACGATGCACCGGGAAATGGCGGTGCGGTCGATGGATCGCAGCCTTGCTGACCTGGCGATATTCGGTGGGCAGGGCGACGGGGCCGTCACAGGCCGGGTTGTGACCCGCGCCTTGAGCGACACTGGCGAAGGCCGGCACTACCTGCTGGTGGACGGCCTGGACGGACGGCTGCATTACGCAGAGGTGCCCGAGAACGCTGACGGGGCGGTGATGCCGGGCGCTATTGTCCGGCTGGGCGGCGCGGCCACGCAGCAACGCGAGGTAGACCAGACAGTGGCCGCCATCGCCGAGCGTAATGGCGGAACCTACAGTACCGCTTTGCACCAAGCCTACGATCCGCAAGCCCGGCCGGAATTTATAACGGCCCATGTCCGGCGCCTGGAGGCGATGCGGCGTGTAGCGGGGCTGACCGAGCGCACGCCGGACGGTTCCTGGGCGATAACCAAGGATCACGCCGAGCGCGGTGCGCAATTCGATGCTGACCGCGCCGGAGCGAAAATCCAACTCCTGTCGCACGTCCCCTTGGACGATCTGGCCAAACGGCGCGCCCGCACCTGGCTGGATCAAGAGCTGGTGGCGGATAGCCCGACGCCCGCGCATGAGGGAGGGTTCGGTCAGGAGGTGCAAAAAGCCCTGGGCCAACGTCGGGCGTGGTTGATCGCCGAAGGAATGGCCCGCGAGGAAGCTGGCCGCACCTTGTACCGGCGCGACATGCTCACCCATTTGCAGGCGCAGGAAATTGCCGAGACCGGCGCGGCCTATGCCGGCGCCCTCGGCAAACGCTATGTGCATGCCGCCAGTGGAACCATCGAGGGCGTGTATCGCGAGCCGGTCCAGCTCGTCAGCGGCAAGTTCGCCGTCATCGAGAAGTCGCGGGATTTTACGCTTGTTCCTTGGCGGCCGGTGCTGGACCGCGAGTTGGGCAAGAGTGTGCGCGGCATGATGCGCGGCGATGCAATCTCCTGGACGTTGGGCCGCTCGCGCGGGCAGTCGATCACATGACGAATGTGCCAAAGCGTGCTTGATCGTGTTTGAGCGTCAATAAAGGCGGTTTTCCAAATCGTGGTTCTGGGTGTCTCCTGATTCGCACAGGAGTTATCCGTGACGCCCACAAAATTTCTCATCGGAACCGTCTTCTCCGTCTTGGCCATCGCAGTGGGTGGCGTGTGGTTCGCCACAGAATGGGCCGCGTGGCATCTGGGCTTCCAGCCGCAGCTTGGCGCGCCATGGTTCTATCTCTTCGACTATCCCGTCTATCCAGTCTGGGCGCTGTTCGTCTGGTGGTATGCCTATGACGCCTACGCGCCCACGATCTTCAACGAAGCGGGCGGTATCGCGACGCTGGGCGGCGTGGCCGGTTGCGGCGTGGCCATTGCTGGATCGCTGTGGCGCGCCCGCCAGTCCAAGGACGTCACGACTTACGGTTCGTCCCGCTGGGCAACCGACCGTGACATAACCGAAGCCGGTCTATTCGATCCGTCCGGCGTTTTTCTTGGCCGCTTCAACCGGAATTATCTGCGCCACAATGGCCCGGAGCATGTCATGGCGTTCGCCCCGACGCGCTCCGGCAAAGGCGTGGGCCTTGTGGTGCCCACACTGCTGGCCTGGACGAACAGCGTCGTCATTCACGATATCAAGGGCGAGAACTGGCAACTGACGGCGGGCTGGCGGGCGCAATTTTCCCACTGCCTCTTGTTCAATCCGACCGACCCCCGCAGCGCCCGCTACAATCCGCTGCTCGAAGTCCGCAAAGGACCGCACGAAGTCCGCGACGTGCAAAACATCGCCGATATTCTGGTGGACCCCGAAGGCGCCCTGGAACGCCGCAACCATTGGGAGAAGACCAGCCATTCGCTGCTGGTCGGTGTGATCCTCCACGTCCTGTACGCCGAAGGGGACAAGACGCTTGCACGGGTGGCGAGCTTCATGTCCGACCCGCTGCGGTCCTTTGAAGCCACGCTGCGGCACATGATGACAACCAACCATCTGGGCAGTGACGGCCAGCCCATCGTGCATCCCGTGGTGGCGTCGGCGGCACGGGAAGTTCTCAACAAATCGGAGAATGAGAGGTCCGGCGTTCTTTCCACCGCCATGTCCTTCTTGGGTCTGTACCGTGATCCCACCGTGGCGGCCGCGACTTCCGGCTGCGATTGGCGGATTGCCGATTTGGTGGATGCGGCCCGGCCCGTGTCGCTCTACCTTGTCATTCCCCCGTCGGACATTTCCCGCACCAAGCCGCTGGTCCGGCTAATCCTCAACCAGATTGGCCGCTGCCTGACCGAGCGTTTGGAGGGCGACCCGTCCAAAAGCCGCAAACACAAACTGCTACTGATGCTGGACGAGTTCCCCGCGCTCGGGCGGCTCGACTTTTTCGAGACCGCCCTGGCCTTCATGGCGGGCTACGGTATCCGGGCCTATTTGATCGCCCAATCCCTCAATCAGATTTCCAAAGCCTATGGCGAGAACAACGCCATCCTGGACAACTGCCATGTGCGGGTCGCATTTTCCTCCAACGACGAGCGGACGGCCAAGCGCATATCCGATGCCCTCGGCACCGCCACCGAATTGCGTGCCCAGCGCAACTATGCCGGCCACCGTCTCGCCCCTTGGCTCAGTCACGTCATGGTGTCCAAGCAGGAGACCGCCCGCGCGCTGCTAACGCCCGGTGAGGTTATGCAACTGCCGCCCCAAGACGAGCTGGTTCTTGTTTCCAGTCTGCCGCCGATCCGCGCGAAGAAGCTAAAATATTACGAGGACGCCAATTTCACGCGCCGGGTGATGCCTGTTCCCAACCTGGGGGATGGTAGCCGCTATCCCGACTGCCCGCCGTCTCGCCCCAACGATTGGGGAAGCCAGGTGCGCGGGCCGCATCTCGACCTGTCGCCCGAAGAGACAGGCCACGAGGAAACGGACGAGGGCGGACGCAGCCAGGAACGCACGCCTGGTGACGAGGCCGAGATTGCCCACCCGGCTGCCGAGCCCGTGCAAGAGCATGATCCCGAAGACGAGACGGCAGCAGACGATGCCTTATCCCGCTTGCGGCAGGCCGCGGGGGTCCGCGCGCACGCCATGAACGAAGGCGACCACCATCCCCACCACACCGACATTCTTCCGGCCTTTTGACGATGCCCAGCTCCAAACCCCGCCACAACCTGCATCTGGACGAGGATCTGACGCGGCGGCTCGTGGCGCTGGCAGCCAAGCCCGGCATGAGCAAGGCGGGCATTATTTCGGCCGCGCTGCGAAGCTATCTGGACAAAGAGGGCGCCGACGTTCTGGACCATCTGTTGCAAACGCGGCTGAACCGTCTCAGTGGTCAACTCGACCGTTTAGAACGCGATCAGCGGATTGTGGTGCAGACCTTGGCGGAATTTGTCCGCCACCATTTTCTGGTGACGGCTGCGCCACCAGAATCCGAACTGGCGTCCCGGCGCGCGCAAGCCGAGGCGCGATACCAATCCTTTATCGAGACCGTGGGCCGTCAGCTCGCGGCCGGACGCCAGCCCAAAGCGCCACCCGCTGCGTTGGAGGCCGCCGAATGAGCCGGCCAAACGAACCCGACGAAAGCCGTGACCGCCGCGCCGCCATGCTGCGGACGGCCATGGGGCCTGCCATCGCGCAGGCTCTGGCCGATCCGCTGGTGGTGGAGGTCATGGTCAATCCCGACGGCGTGCTGCGGCTGGATCGGTTGGGTGAAGGTCGGTCGCAAACGGATGTAAGCCTCACGCCCGGTGAGGTGGAGCGGGTTATTCGGCTGGTGGCCAGCCATATGCGGCTAGAAGCCCATGCCAACAACCCCATTGTGAGCGCCGAGCTGCCGTGTCGGGACGAGGGCGAATCCGGCGAACGCTTCGAGGGCCTGTTGCCTCCCGTTTCGACCGCGCCGTGCTTTTCGATCCGCAAGCCAGCCCGGCGCATTTACGGGCTTGGCGATTACGTCTCGGACCGGATCATGACGGACGCCCAAGCCGCAGCCCTGAAGAAGGCGGTTATCGACCGCAAGAATATCTTGGTCGCCGGTGGGACCAGTTCCGGAAAAACAACCCTTGCCAATGCGCTACTGGCGGAAGTCGCGCAGCAGGACGAGCGCGTAATCCTGATTGAAGATACGCGCGAACTGCAATGCACCGCGCCCGATTGCGTGGCCTTGCGGACCAAGGCGGGCGTGGTCAGCCTTGCGGACCTTGTGCGCTCGACCCTGCGGTTGCGGCCAGACCGGATCATTGTTGGCGAGGTGCGCGGACCCGAAGCGCTCGACATGCTCAAGGCATGGAATACCGGCCATCCTGGCGGTATCGCCACGGTGCATGCCAATTCCGCGGAAAGCGCGCTCTACCGGCTGGAACAGTTGATCCAGGAGGTGGTGACGACGGTACCGCGTCGGCTGATCGCGGAAGCCATCGACACGATTGTCTTCATCAGCGGGCGCGGAATTGCCCGGCGCATCGAGACAATCACCCAGCTCGACGGTCTGGACCCTGACGGCAACTACAAGCTGACCCATATCCATCACCAATGGCTTTTGGCCCTTTGAAGGAGAATTCCATGCGCAAACGACTGCCTTTCGGTATCGGTATCCTCTACCTCAGCTTTATGAGCGCCGCGTATGCGGCCGGCACCAATATGCCGTGGGAGCAACCGCTCCAGCAGATTTTGGACTCGGTGCAGGGCCCGGTCGCCAAGATCGTGGCGGTTATCGTCATCATCGTGACGGGCCTGACCTGGGCTTTCGGCGAAACCGCGGGCGGGTTTCGCAAGATGATCCAGATCGTGTTCGGGCTATCCATCGCGTTCGCCGCCTCCAGCTTCTTTCTGACCTTCTTTTCGTTCGGCGGCGGCGCGTTGCTGCCATGATCGAAGGCTTTGAAGTCCCGCTATACCGTTCACTCACCGAGCCTGTCCTCCTGGCGGGCGCGCCGCGCGCCGTTGCGGTCGTGAACGGGACGATTGCTGCGGCGCTGGGACTTGGCCTGCAATTGTGGGTGGCTGGTCTGATCCTGTGGGTGCTGGGCCATTCCCTCGCGGTCTTTGCCGCGAAACGCGATCCCGCCTTTGTCGAAGTGCTGCTGCGCCATCTGCGCCAGAGGAGCTATCTGAAATGCTGAACCTTGGAGAGTATCGCCAGAAGGCGGACAGGCTGACGGACCACTTGCCATGGGCGGCCTTGGTAGCGCCGGGCGTCATTCTCAATAAGGATGGCAGCTTCCAGCGCAGCTTCCGGTTTCGCGGGCCGGACCTGGAGAGCGCTACACAATCGGAACTGGTTGCGGCCTGTGCCCGCGTCAACAATGTGATGCGCCGGTTCGGCTCGGGATGGGCGACATTCTTTGAAGCCGAGCGGTTTCGCGCGCCGGGATACCCGGTCTCAGACTTCCCCGATGACGCCACCTGGCTGGTGGACGAAGAGCGCCGTGCCCAGTTCGAAAGCGGCGGCGCCGTGGCGGACGCGGGAAAGCGTGCTACGCGCCCGCATTTCGAGACGGCATATTATCTGACACTGCTGTTCATGCCGGCGGTGGACAACGTCGCCAGCGCCGAGCGTGTCCTCATCGAGACACCCGACGACAAGAGTAAACGGGATTGGCGTTATGAACTGGCGGCCTTCCGGGCCGAAACCGACCGGGCGCACGATTTGCTGGGCGAGGTCTTGGCTGAAATCGCGCCCCTGGACGATGGGGAGACGCTGACCTACCTCCACGGCACCATTTCTACCAAGCGGCACATCATTCAGCCGCCCCAAACGCCGATGTACCTGGATGGCCTGCTGGCCGACACCTCGCTCCGCGGCGGGCTCGACCCGATGCTGGGGGAGGCCCATCTGCGCTGCCTCAGCATCCTTGGTTTTCCTGGCACGACACAGCCCGGCTTGCTCGATGCGTTGAACCATTTGGAGTTTCCGTATCGTTGGACTACCCGGTTTATCGCTTTGGATAAGACACGGGCCAACAAAGCCCTGAGCAATCTGCGCCGGCAATGGTTCAACAAGCGCAAATCCATTTCGCAGTTCTTGCGGGAGGTAATGCACAACGAGCCTGTTCAGCTTCTCGATTCCGACGCGGACAACAAGATGGTGGACGCAGACGCCGCCCTTCAGGCGCTTGGCGGCGATCATGTTTCCTTCGGCTATCTTACCACCAGCGTTTGCCTGACAGATACCGAGCGCCACCGCGTCGATGAAAAAGTGCGGGCGGTGGAGCGGGTCATCAATGGTCTTGGCTTCACCACCATCCGCGAAAGCCTCAACAGCGTGGAAGCGTGGCTGGGCAGCTTGCCGGGTCATGTTTATGCCAATGTCCGGCAACCCCTGGTCCATACACTCAATCTCGCCCATCTCATGCCGCTGTCATCGGTATGGGCCGGGCCAGCTCACAACGAGCATCTATCCGCGCCACCGCTCTTTCATGCCGAGACCAGCGGCTCGACCCCGTTTCGGTTTTCGACCCATGTGGGGGATGTTGGCCATCAGTTGATTGTCGGTCCCACGGGCGCCGGCAAATCGGTCCTGCTGGCTTTGATGGCGATGCAATTTCGCCGTTACCCGGATTCCCAAGTCTATATTTTTGACAAGGGTAACTCCGCCCGCGCCGCCATTTTGGCGATGGGCGGCTCTCACCACGACTTGGGTTTGGACGGCGGCCTGGCGTTCCAGCCCTTGCGAGATATCGACAACGCGTCCGAACGCAGTTGGGCCGCAGACTGGATTCTGTCTCTTCTGGAACATGAGGCCGTTATTCTCACGCCCGAAATAAAGGAAATCGTCTGGTCGGCGCTGACCAGCCTGGCCAGCGCGCCGGTTCAAGAACGAACCCTTACGGGCCTTTCGGTCCTGCTGCAGTCCAATGCCCTGAAATCGGCGTTGCAGAGCTATACCTTGGAAGGGCCGTTCGGGCGCTTGCTGGACGCGGCCGAAGACAAGCTCGCCCTGGCGGACGTGCAGTGTTTCGAGACCGAGGGGCTGTTGCACCAGGCTCGCGTTGTGCTTCCCGTCCTGATGTATCTCTTCCACAGGCTAGAAAGCCGCTTCATTGGCAAGCCGACGCTGCTGATCCTCGATGAAGCATGGGTCTATCTGGACAATCCCGCCTTCGCCGCCCGAATCCGGGAATGGCTAAAGGTTCTCCGCAAGAAGAACGTCTCGGTGGTGTTTGCCACCCAATCCCTGGCTGACATTGCCAATTCATCTATCGCGCCGGCCATCATCGAAAGTTGCCCGCAGCGCATTTTCCTGCCCAACGAACGGGCGGTGGAGCCCCAGAGCAAGGACTCCTACGAACAGTTCGGTTTGAACGACCGTCAAGTGGAGCTGGTCGCACGCGCCGTCCCAAAGCGGCAATACTATCTGCAATCGCGGCGGGGCAATCGGCTGTTTGAATTGGGACTGGGTCCGATCGCGCTTGCATTCTGCGGTGCATCATCACCCGCGGATCAACTGCTCATCGACCGGGTCATGGCGGAAGGGCAGTCCAATTTTGCGCGGCGCTTTCTCGCAGCGCGCGGCCTGAACTGGGCCGCCGCGCTTATGGGATCTGAACAACTTCTGGAGGCCGCCGAATGAAACGCTATCTCGCTCCGCTTCTCGTCGCCATCTTGGCCACCACCGCGATCATCCCGCCCGCCCAGGCGCAGTGGACGGTATTCGATCCGCAGAACTACGCACAGAATCTGCTCGAAGCGTCGCGGGCATTGCAGCAAATCAACAATCAGATTCAGGCGCTGCAGAACCAAGCCCTGATGCTGCAAAACATGGCGTCGAACCTCAATCCCTTGAAAGAGGTTTCGCAGTTGAGCGGCATGGTCACGTCGCTTGGCCAGATCACCAACCTCATGAATCAGGCCCAGGGCATCGCATTTAATGTGAATTCGACCATGGCGGCTTGGTCGAAAGCGTATCCCACATCCTATCCCGCCGGCACCGGCAGCGCGACCCTGACGGCAGACGCCCAGCAGCGCTGGCAGAACTCCATGTCCGCGTTTCAGGACACCCTCAAGGTGCAGGCGCAGGTCGTCCAGAATGTACAGGCGGACACCGCCACACTCACCACCCTTACAAATGCGTCCCAGAACGCGACCGGCAATCTGGCGGTTTCGCAGGCGACCAACCAGCTCATCGCGCTTTCCACGAAGCAGCAGCTTCAAATCCAAAGCCTGATGGCGGCGCAATATCGTGCGACCGCGCTTGACCAAGCGCGAAACGCGGAATCGGAACAGGACGGTCAGACCCAGTTCCAGACCTTTCTAGGCGCCAACAACGCCTACAATCCGCAGTAGGCCCTGCGATGAACAATCTCAACGTCATCGATCAGTTCATGCAGACGTTCATCACCTACATCGACAGTGGGTTCGGGCTGCTGTCCGGTGACGTTGCGGGGCTAAGTTCGATCCTAATCGGTATCGACATCACGCTTGCTGCCCTGTTCTGGGCAATGGACGGCGAAGCAAATGTCCTGGCGCGGCTCATCAAGAAGGTTCTGTACGTCGGCGCCTTCGCCTACATCATCAACAATTTCCACATGCTGGCGACGCTGATCTTCAATTCCTTCTCGCAGTTGGGATTGACGGCATCTGGAAGTGACATGGCCGCCACAGATTTGCTGCGGCCGGGCAAGCTGGCGGGTACAGGCTTCACCGCGGCTTATCCCTTGCTGCAGCAAGCGGGCAAGCTGTTGGGCTTCACGACGGTATTCACCCACCTTGTCACCATTCTGGTCTTGGTGGGCGCTTGGTTCATCATCATCCTTTCGTTCTTCATCCTGGCGGTGCAGCTCTTCATCACCGTCCTGGAATTCAAGCTCACCACATTGGCGGGCTTTGTCCTGGTGCCTTTTGCCCTCTGGGGAAAGACTGCGTTTCTAGCTGAGCGTGTCCTCGGCAATGTCATTTCGTCGGGCATCAAGGTGATGGTGCTGGCCGTCATTGTGGGCATTGGCACGACATTCTTTTCGCAGTTCACCGCGGCCATACCAGCCGGGCAGGATGTCAGCCTTCAGCAGGCTATGACGCTGGTACTCGCCTCTCTGTCGCTGTTTGGTTTGGGCATATTTGGCCCTGGTATCGCGACGGGGCTGGTGTCCGGGGCACCCCAACTGGGTGCCGGCGCCGCCGTTGGAACTGCTGGCGCGCTAGTGGGTACCACCGCCCTGGCAGGCGCCGCAGCCCAGGGAGCTATTCGGGGCACCGCAAACGCTGGAAAGGGCGCTATCCAGGCCGGGAGCGCTCTCGGCGGCGGTGCTGCCATGGCCTACCAGATGGCAAGGGCCACTTCCGGGGAGAAAGGCGCTGCCGGTGTGGCGGCCGGCTTGGGCGGAGTTGCCGCCGCTGGCATGGGCGCGGCCAAGGAGGCCGCTCAGAGCTGGGGTGAGGGTCTCTGGGGCGATGCCGCTGGCCGCGCCAAGGCGGGGGGAGAAGCCGCTCTCAGAGCCACGGGAGGCCGCCGTACTGGCGGTCCGGCCAACGAGAACGGCACCTCAGCGCCGGGCAGCACCGCCGCCCCTAGCAACGGCCAACCGGCGTGGGCCCGGCGCATGCAAAGCGAGGGCCGCCGCCGCGCCCACGGCCACGCCACAACACAGGCAATCAAAGAAGGCGACCGACCAGGCGCGGCCGCTAACCCCGATCTCGACCAAAAGGAGGCTTGATGTTTCGTCGCTCAATCCAACGCTATGGCCTGACGCCAGAACCCGCCACGCCCTACCAGCGTGCTGCGCAAGTCTGGGATGACCGTATCGGCTCTGCCCGCGTTCAGGCCAAAAATTGGCGAATCATGTCTTTCGGCGGCCTGGGTCTCGCTCTTTGCTTGGGCGGCGCGCTGGCCTGGCAATCCGTCCAGAGCCGCGTAACGCCATATGTCGTGCAAGTCGATAAATTTGGTGCAGTTCAGGCGGTGGCCCCGGCCGTTCAGAACTATGTCCCGACCGACGCCGAAGTGGCCTGGTACTTGGGCCGGTTCATCACGGACGTGCGCAGCCTTAGTTCTGATCCCGTGATTGTCCGGCGCAACTGGCTGGAAGCCTATGATTACACCACCGATCACGGCGCCATCGCTCTCAATCAGTACGCGCAGGCGAACGACCCCTTCAAAGCCATTGGCCAGCGCACCGTGTCCACTCAGATCAATAGCGTCGTGCGTATGTCGGACAACTCGTTCCAGGTGAAGTGGACCGAGCAGATATTTGACCATGACGCGCTTTCCAAAACCGAACGCTGGACTTCGATCCTGTCGGTTGTGACGAAACCGCCAGCCACAGCGGAAATTCTCAAGCGCAATCCGCTCGGCCTCTACATCAACGCGCTCAACTGGTCCCGCGAACTGGACAATTGAAGGAGAACACCATGCACATTACCGTCCGCGCCCTCGCTCTGCTTCCGCTTTGCACCGGCCTGTCCGCCTGTGCGAATGCCGGATGGTTGCCAT
>Ga0164242_10000500_pt1 | contig 46915 bp, 45 predicted proteins | sample OricomgcompostMG_FD_108783 | JGI IMG/M metagenome (GOLD analysis project Ga0164242, IMG submission 108783) | Miracle-Growth compost microbial communities from Emeryville, California, USA - Original compost - Miracle growth compost (MG) ... | reverse complement strand
GGTGGCGGTGATCATGCCGCCCATGACGCCGGTGCCGATGGCGCGCTGGCTGGCGGAGCCGGCGCCGTGCGCGATCACCAGCGGCAGCACGCCGAGGATGAACGCCATCGAGGTCATGATGATGGGACGGAAACGCATGTGGACCGCTTCCAGCGTCGCCTCGACCAGGCCCTTGCCCTGCGCCTGCAGATCCTTGGCGAACTCGACGATCAGGATCGCGTTCTTGGCCGACAGACCGACCACCGCGATCATGCCGACCTTGAAGTACACGTCGTTCGGCATGCCGCGCAGCGTGACGCCGAGCAGCGCGCCGAGGATGCCGAGCGGCACCACCAGCATCACCGCGAGCGGAATCGAGGTGCTCTCATAGAGCGCGGCCAGCACGAGGAAGACCGCGACCAGCGACAGCGTGTACAGCGCCGGCGCCTGCGAGCCGGAGGTTTTTTCCTCCAGCGACTGGCCGGTCCATTCGTAGCCGAAGCCGGGCGGCAGCTTGGCGGCCAGCCTTTCCATCTCGTTCATCGCCTGGCCGGTGCTGTAGCCGGGTGCGGCGTTGCCCGAGATCTTCATGGCGGGATAGCCGTTGTAGCGCGTCAGCTGCACCGGTCCGACGATCCACTTCGACGTCATGAAGGACGAGAAGGGCACCATCGTGCCACTCGTGCTGCGCGCGTACAGGTTCGCCAGATCCTGCGGCTGCAGACGGTACGGCGCATCGGCCTGCACGATCACGCGCTGCTGCCTGCCCTGGTTCGGGAAGTCGTTGACGTAGGCCGAGCCGAGCGCGGTCGACAGGATGCTGTTGATGGCGTCGAACGGCACGCCCAGGGCATTGGCCTTGTCGCGGTCGATGTCCAGCTCCAGCTGCGGCGCGTCCTCCAGTCCCTCGGGCCGCACGCCGGCCAGGATCTTGCTCTTGGCGGCCATGCCCAGCAACTGGTTGCGGGCGGCGACCAGCGCGTCATGGCCCAGACCGGCGCGGTCCTGCAGGCGGAAGGTGAAGCCGGTCGCGTTGCCCAGTTCGGGAATCGGCGGCGGATTCAGCGGATACACGATCGCATCCTTGATCTGCGAGAACACGCCGAAGGCCTTGCCGGCGATCGCGTCGGCCGATTCGTCGGCGCCGCGCTCGCTCCAGTCCTTCAGCGGGGTGAAGACCAGGCCCGCGTTCTGCCCGTTGCCCGAGAAGCTGAAGCCGGAGATCGAGACCACGTGCTGCACAGACGGCAGCTTCAGGTAGTAGTTCTCGATCTTCTTCAGCACATCCAGCGTGCGGCTGGCGCTGGCGCCCGCCGGCAGCTGGACGTTTGTGACGATGTAGCCCTGGTCCTCGTTCGGCAGGAACGAGGCGGGCAGACGCGCGTAGAGCAGGCCGACGCAGACCAGGATCGCCGCGTACAGGATCATGTAGCGGCCGGTCTTGTTCAGCATGCGGCCGACCACGCTCTGGTAGCCGTTGGCGGTGCGGTAGAAGCGGCGGTTGAACCAGCCGAAGAAGCCGCGCTTCTCATGGTGATGGCCGGCTTCCACCGGTTTCAGGATGGTCGCGCACAGCGCCGGCGTCAGCGAAAACGCCATCAGCACCGAGAACACCATCGACGACACCATCGACAGCGAGAACTGGCGATAGATCGCGCCGACCGCGCCGCCGAAGAAGGCCATCGGAATGAACACCGCGATCAGCACCAGCGTGATGCCGATCAGCGCGCCGCTGATCTGTCCCATCGCCTTGCGCGTGGCGTCGCGCGGCGACAGGCCTTCCTCGCTCATGATGCGTTCGACGTTCTCCACCACCACGATCGCATCGTCGACCAGGATGCCGATCGCCAGCACCATGCCGAACATCGTCAGCACGTTGATCGAGAAGCCGAACACGAACATCGACGAGAAGGTGCCCATCAATGCCACCGGCACCACCACAGTCGGAATCAGCGTGTAGCGGATGTTCTGCAGGAACAGCAGCATCACCAGGAACACCAGCACGATCGCCTCGAACAGCGTCTTGACGACTTCCTGGATCGAGATCTTGACGAATTTCGAGGTGTCGTAGGGGATCGTGTATTTCACGCCGGCCGGGAAGTACTTGGACAGCTCTTCCATCTTCTTGTGCACGGCGGTCGCCGTCGCCAGCGCATTGGCCGAAGGCGACAGCTGCACGCCGATGAACGAGGTGGGCGCGCCGTCCAGGCGGCCCGAGGTCAGATAGCTCTGGCCGCCTACCTGGATGCGCGCGACGTCGCGCAGACGCACCACAGAACCGTCCGGATTGGCGCGCAGGACGATGTTGCCGAACTGCTTGGCGGTGGTGAGCTGGCCCTTGACCACCACCGTGGCGGTGATCTGCTGGGTGGAAGGACTGGGCAGGTCGCCGAGCGTGCCGCCCGCGACCAGCGCGTTCTGCGACGCGATGGCGGCATCGACGTCGGCCGGCGTCAGGTTCAGGCCCACCAGCTTGTTCGGGTCGATCCAGATGCGCATGGCGCGCTCGGTGCCGAACAGCTGCGCCTGGCCGACGCCGGGAACGCGCAGGATTTCGTTGAGCACGTTGCGCGACAGGTAGTCGCCCAGCGCGACCGGATCCAGCCGGCCGTCGGTGGACGACAGGCCGATGAACAGCAGGAAGTTGCTGCGCGACTTGGTCACCGTCACGCCCTGCTGCGTGACCGCCGCCGGCAGGCGCGCTTCCACCCGCTTGAGGCGGTTCTGCACATCGACCGAGGCGAGGTCGGGGTTGGTTTCCGGCGTGAAGGTCGCGGTGATCTGCACCGAGCCGTTGGCCTGGCTTTGCGATTCGATGTACTGCAGGCCGTCGGCGCCGTTCAGCTCCTGTTCGATGATGCTGGTGACGCTTTCGTCCAGCGTCTGCGCAGTGGCGCCCGGATAGTTGGCCGCGATGACGATGGTCGGCGGCGCGATGTTCGGGTACTGCGCGACCGGCAGGCTGGTGATCGCCAGGGAGCCGGCCAGCAGGATGAAGATCGCCAGCACCCAGGCGAACACCGGGCGGTCGATGAAGAATTTACCCATTACGGCGCTCCCTTACTTCGACTGCGATTGGGCTGCCGGCGCGGCGGCGGGGGCGCCGGTCGCGGGCGCCGCGTTTTGCCAGGGGACCGGCTTGACGGTTACGCCGGGCTGGATCTTCTGGAAGCCTTCCACCACGACGCGGTCGCCTGCCTTCAGGCCGCTGGTGATGACCCAGGCGTTGTCGTAGGCATCGCCGGTCTGGACGGGCTGCGAGACCACCTTGTTGTCCGGGCCGACCAGCATCACGACCGGGCCGGCCGGGCTCTGGCTGACCGCCTGCTGCGGCACCGTGATCGCCTGTTCGTCCACCGCCTGCTCGACGCGGGCACGGACGTACATGCCGGGCAGCAGCAGATGGTTCGGATTGGGGAACAGCGCGCGCAGCGTGACGGCGCCCGAACTCGGGTCGACCGTCAGGTCGGAAAAGAGCAGCTTGCCGGCGAGCGGATATTCCTGGCCGTCATCGGTGACCAGCCTGACCTTCACCATGCCTTTGCCGGCGCTCTTCAACTGGCCGCTGGCGATGGCGCGCTGCAGCTTGAGGATGTCGGTGCTGGATTCGGTCATGTTGACGTAGATCGGATCGATCTGCTGCACGGTGGCCAGCAGCGTGGCGTCGCTCTGGCCGACCAGCGCGCCCTCGGTGACCAGCGCTTGGCCGATGCGGCCGGAGATCGGCGAACGCACGGTCGCGTAGCCGAGCGACAGGCGCGCCGTCTCGCGGGCCGCCTTGGCCGACGCCAGGTCGGCGGCGGCCTGCTTCTCGGTGGCAACGACGTCGTCATAATCCTGCTTGCTGATGGCATTGGTCGCCACCAGCGGCTTGTAGCGGCTTTCCTTCAATTGCGCCTGCAGCAGCGTCGCTTCCGCGCGTTGCACCGCGGCTTCGGCGCTGTCGTACGTCGCCTGGAACTGCGCCGGGTCGATCTGATACAGGACCTGGCCGGCCTTGACGTCGCTGCCCTCGCGGAACACGCGCTTCAGGATGATGCCGGGGACGCGGGCGCGCACATCCGCCACGCGTGTCGCTTCCAGCCGTCCCGGCAGCTCGTTGGTCACGCCCAGCGGGGCCGGCTTGATGGTAACGACCGATACCTCGGGAGGCGGCGGAGCGGATGCCTGCGAATTCGATTTGCCGCAAGCGGCGAGTGCGCACAACAGGAGGAGGGCGGCGCTGATACGGGTCAAACGGGACAAGGAATTCATGGACATCTCGCACTTGGGTGGACACTCCTGCCGCCGGGCGGCAGTCCGCATGAAGCAGACGCAGGCGAGGCGCGCGGGAGCGCGTCTCGCCTGCGTCTTTATTGGTGCTCGGGAAACAAGTCGGGTATTATACATACATTCGTGAATGTATGTAATGCAGGCAACATTCCGCTGCCGCCGCGACATGCATTCGAAAACTACCACAGGATCGTTACCCCGGTTTCATCATGGCCAGAACCACCAAGGAAGAAGCGCTGGAAACGCGCAACCGCATCATCGACGCCGCGGAAGAAGTCATCCACGCGCGCGGATTGGCGCAGACGTCGCTGGCCGACGTCGCGGATGCCGCGGGTGTCACGCGCGGCGCCATCTACTGGCATTTCCGCAACAAGGCGGACTTGTTCGAAGCCATCTGCGAACGCGTGCGCCTGCCGATGGAGTCGCTGATGGCCACGCCGGCGCCGCAGTTTCGCGACGATCCGCTGGGCCACTTGCGCAGCACCTGGCTGCGCCTGCTGCAGGATGCGGCAAGCAACGAGCGTACCCGCAAGGTGCTCGACATCCTGTTCCTCAAATGCGAACTGGTCGATCGTGCGGACCCGATCTGGGCGCGGCAGAACGAATGCTATCTGGATGGGCTGGCCACGATGGAGCGCATCCTGCAGCAGGCGGTCGCGGCCGGACAGCTGCCGGCCGACCTGGATACGCGGCTGGCCGTGCTGACGCTGCATTCGCACATCATCGGCCTATTAAACAATTGGCTGTTCGCGCCGGCCAGCTTCAGTCTTGCCGAAGCGGCGACGCCGCTGATCGATGCCTGCCTGGATAGCCTGCGCTATGCGCCTTCGCTGCGGCTGAAGAAGAAAGGGGAGGCGGCGTAAAGCCGTAAAGGGCGAGCGCGAAAGGCGGGCGCCGACCGCACCCGACGGGATGCGCGACGGCGGCTTCAGTAGGTCGCCATGGCGGGGTCGACCTGCGCCGCCCAGGCATGCACGCCGCCGGTCAGGTTGGCGACCTGCGTGAAGCCGTTGTTCTCGAGGAACTGGGCTACGCGCAGGCTGCGCGCGCCGTGATGGCAGATGCAGACCACCGGCGCGTCGCGATCCAATTGTTCGAGGCGGCCGGGCACCGTGTTCATCGGCATCGAGAGCGAATCTCCGATGCGGCAGATCTGGTACTCCCACGGTTCGCGCACGTCCAGCAGAACCGGCGGCTGCGCCGATGCATCGGCCAGCAGGGCCGCCAGTTCCGGCGCGCTCATTTGCTGCATGGCTGCCCTCAGAAACGGAAATGCGAGGGTTCCGGCGCGTTACGCAGCGGCTTGATGACGGTCTCGAACAGGCCGACCGTCTGATAGCTGACCTCCGACACGCGGGTGATGATTTGCGCGGTCATCGCCGGCGGCGTGCCGACCACGACGAACAGGCGGCCGCCGACCTTTATTTGCGCCAGCAGGCTGTCCGGCACCATCGGCAGCGAACCGGAGGCGACGATGACGTCGTAGCCTCCGCTCGAAGGCGATGCCTTCAGGCCGTCGCCTTCGACCACCTCGACGTTGGCGATGCCGTAGTCCGCCAGATTCTTCTGCGCCATCGCCTTCAGCTCGGGCTCGATTTCCACCGTGGTCACGTGGCGCGCGCGGTGGGCGAGCAGCGCCGCCATGTAGCCCGAGCCGGCGCCGATTTCCAGTACGTTCTCATGCTTCTGGACGGCCAGTTCCTGCAGGATGCGCGCTTCCAGCCGGGGAGCCAGCATGTTCTCGCCGTGCGGCAGCGGAATCTCGGTGTCGACAAACGCCAGCGAACGGTAGGCCGGCGGCACGAAGGCTTCGCGCTTGACCACGGTGAGCAGTTCGAGTATGTCCTGATCGAGCACGTCCCAGGGACGAATCTGCTGCTCGATCATGTTGAAACGGGCTTTTTCGATATTCATGTTGTCGCTCGTCGGGCGGGATAGGGAGTTCGCATTCTACCAAAACGAGGCGGCAAAACCATGGCGGCAGTTCCCTGCGCAGCCCTGGCTGGCGGCCGCGTGGAGCCGGTAGAATCGGTGCCTGTATCCGCTTTCCACACTTCGCATGTCCGAGCTTTCCTGTCGTTCCCGCTGCGGCGCCTGCTGCATCGCGCCGTCGATTTCGTCGCCGATTCCCGGCATGCCGGATGGCAAGCCTGCCGGCATGCGCTGCGTGCAGTTGGACGACGCCGAGCGCTGCCGGCTGTTCGGCCGCCCGGAGCGTCCCGCCGTGTGCGCCAGCCTGCGTCCGGACGCAGACATGTGCGGCGTCACGCGCGAACATGCACTGCACTGGCTGGCGCGGCTGGAAGCGCTGACGGCGGGAACGTAGGCCTGGCCTAAGGAAAGAGTGCGATCTTCAGGCTCATTTAATGAAAAAGAGGTGTCATGCGTTCATGCTTGCGTCATCGATTGTTTCCCGCCCTCGCGGCGCTGTTCCTTGCCGGTTGCGCGATTTTCGCCGGTCCGCGCACCGTGACGGTGCCGCCCGCGCAACTGCAGACAGCACTGGCACGGCGCTTTCCGATCGACGTGCGCTACATGAAGCTGTTCGACCTGCATGCCACCCGTCCGGTGCTCGCCATCGAACCGGACGACGGCCGCGTCGCACTCACCATGGACGTCGTGATCGCGCCGCCTTTTGTCCGGCGCTGGCAGGGCAGCATCACGGTGTCGGGCGTGCCGACGGCGGACGACAGCCGGCGCGAGATCGTACTGGACGCGCCGCGCCTCGATGCGTTCCGGATCGACGGCTTCGATCCGGCCATGAGCCGCGAGATCACCCGCTACGGTGCGGACTTCGCCGCACAGGTGCTGCGCCGCGTGCCGCTGGCGACGTATGACGAACTGCGTCCGGCCTTCCTCGGCGCCGATGCCGTGCCCGCCAAGGCGGCCGCCACGCGGGCAGGTCTCGTGGTAACCTTCGCACCCGCGCAGTGAAGCCCGTCATGCCGCCGGCGCACCGTTTCCGCGCGTCCGACAGCGGCGTGCCGGAGGGGAACGAAGCAACCCGTACGGCGTCAGACCTGCGGGTTTTTTCTTGCCTGTCTTTTTCATCTTCCTAACTTCAATCACCGCCAATCATGGATCCAGTCATTGCGCTCAAGGCAGTCGTCATGGGAATCGTCGAAGGTTTGACCGAGTTCTTGCCCATCTCTTCCACCGGACACCTGATCCTTGCGGGCAGCCTGCTGGATTTCGTCGGCGCCACGAGCAAGGTATTCGAGATCGCGATCCAGGCCGGCGCGATCTTCGCCGTCATCCTGGAGTATCGCGCCCGCATCATCATTGCGTTCAGCGGCCTGCTGACAGAACGGAAGCAGCAGCGTTTCGCGCTCAACATCGTGGTCGCCTTCCTGCCGGCCGCCATCATCGGCGTGATCTTCGCGAGCAAGATCAATGCAAAGCTGTTTGCGCCGGTGCCGGTGGCGATCGCCTTCATCGTTGGCGGCTTTCTGATCCTGTGGATCGAGCGCCTAAACCGCATCGGCGAGCACAAGATCCGCGTGGCGACGGTCGACGACATGACGGTGCTGGACGCCTTCAAGGTCGGCTGCGCGCAGACGCTGGCGCTGATCCCCGGCACCAGCCGTTCCGGCGCCAGTATCATCGGCGGCATGTACTTCGGCCTGTCGCGCACCGCGGCGACCGAATTCTCGTTCTTCCTCGCGATCCCGACGCTGCTCGGCGCGACCGTGTATTCGATCTACAAGGCGCGCGCGCTGCTGTCGATGGGCGACGTGCCGCTGTTCCTGATCGGCGGCGTGGCCGCCTTCATCTCCGCCTTCCTGTGCGTGCGCTGGCTGCTGCGCTACATCAGCACGCACGACTTCACGGCCTTCGCGTACTACCGCATCGTGTTCGGCATCATCGTGCTGCTGAGCGCGCATTACGGCTGGGTGACCTGGGCCGAATAGAATACGCGGATGAACGCACCCGACTTCGGCGCCCACGCGCTGCACGTACTCGAAACGGTTTTCGGCTACCCGGCCTTCCGCGGCCAGCAGGCCGAGATCGTCGACGTCGTCACGCGCGGCGGCGACGCGCTGGTGCTGATGCCGACCGGCGGCGGCAAGTCGCTGTGTTACCAGATTCCGGCGCTGCTGCGCGACGGCGTGGGCGTGGTCGTCTCGCCGCTGATCGCGCTGATGCAGGATCAGGTCGATGCGCTGGCCGAAGTCGGCGTGCGCGCCGCCTTCCTCAATTCCACGCAGACCTTCGATGAATCCCTGCAGATCGAGCGCCGCCTGCGCAGCGGCGACCTGGACCTGCTGTACGTGGCGCCGGAACGGCTGATGACGCCGCGCTGCCTGGAGCTGCTGGACGGCCTGAAGATCGCGCTGTTCGCGATCGACGAGGCGCATTGCGTGTCGCAATGGGGCCATGATTTCCGCCCGGAATACATCCGGCTGTCGGTGCTGCACGAACGCTATCCGCAGGTGCCGCGCATCGCGCTGACGGCGACCGCCGACCAGCAGACGCGCAATGAAATCGTCCATCGCCTGCAGCTGGAAGATGCGCGCATGTTCGTGTCCTCCTTCGACCGGCCCAACATCCGCTACCAGATCGTCGAGAAGACCAACGGGCGCAAGCAGCTGCTGGACTTCATCGAAAGCGAGCATGCGGACGACGCCGGCGTCGTCTACTGCCTGTCGCGCAAGAAGGTCGAGGAGACCGCCGACTTCCTCAACGCAAACGGCATCAACGCGCTCGCCTATCATGCCGGCATGGAGACCGCCGTGCGCACCCGCAACCAGGCCCGCTTCCTGCGCGAGGACGGCATCGTGATGGTGGCGACGATCGCCTTCGGCATGGGCATCGACAAGCCGGACGTGCGCTTCGTCGCGCACCTGGACCTGCCCAAAAGCATCGAAGGCTATTACCAGGAAACCGGCCGCGCCGGCCGTGACGGTTTGCCGGCCAGCGCGTGGATGGCGTACGGTCTGCAGGACGTGGTGCAGCAGCGCCGCATGATCGACGAATCGGAGGCCGACGAAACCTTCAAGCGCGTGCAGAGCGCCAAGCTCGACGCGATGCTCGGCCTGTGCGAGACGCTGCACTGCCGGCGCATGCGCCTGCTCGATTATTTCGGCCAGTCGTCCGCGCCCTGCGGCAACTGCGACACCTGCCTGCAGCCGCCCGGCGCCTACGACGCCACCGTCGACGTGCAGAAGCTGCTGTCGACGATCTATCGCGTCGACCAGCATTTCGGCGCGCAGCACGTGCTCGACGTGTTGCGCGGCGTCGATACGGACAAGATCCGCCAGCGCGGGCATGAGCGGCTGTCCACCTTCGGCATCGGCGCCGAGCGCAGCGAACAGGAATGGCGCGCGATCCTGCGGCAGGCGATCGCGATCGGGCTGGTCAGTGTCGATCACGACGCCTTCGGTGTGCTGAAGCTCACCGAGGCGGCGCGGCCGGTATTGAAGGGCGCCGAGCGCGTGCAGCTGCGCGTGTACCAGAAGCCGGTCAAGGCGAAACGCACGGCCGTCAAGCCGAAAGGTTTCGTCGAAACCGATCTGTCGCCGGCCGAACAGGCCGTTTTCGAGAAGCTGCGCTGGTGGCGCATGGAAACCGCCCGCAAGCACAACGTGCCGGCCTACGTGATCTTTCACGACGCGACCATGCGCGAGATTGCGAAAGTGCAGCCGCATTCGCTGGACGACCTGCGCGGCGTGAGTGGCGTCGGTGAGAAGAAACTGGAAACCTACGGCGAAGAAATCGTCGCGCTGATTGCAGAGACGGGTAGCGATTGACGCTCCAAGCCGGCGGGCCAACCAGCCGGCTTTGGACCTCATCACGCTGACGACGAAGATGACCGGTCAGGGGTGGATTTTTTCCTTCCGTGCCAGCATCTCGACATATAGCTTGATGCGCTTTGCACGCGCCATAGCACCGCATAGCGGTTGGCGCTGTCGAGTGTGGCGAAGAACGCGGCGGCGTTCTGTTCGGCATCGAGCGCATGTTGAAGATCCTGCGGCATGGTCATGGTGCTTGCCGAATCGTAGGCATTTTCCCAACGGCCATCCTCTTTCGCCCGTTCCATTTCCTTCAGCCCTGCCGGCTGCATCCGGCCTTGTTCGAACAAGGCCTGCGCTTTGGCGCAATTCGCTTTCGACCAGATGCTACGCGACCGCCGTGGGCTGAAGCGTTGCAGCCAGGAGTGTTCGTCCAGCTTTTTTTTCTGGCCATCGATCCAGCCGAAACACAATGCCGTTTCCAGCGCTTCGGGATAGCTGACCGATGTCAGGTCGGCGCCCTTCCTTGCAATCCGCAACCACACGCCCGGTGAATTCTCGTGATGCAAGCACAGCCAGTTTTCCCATGCACGCTGATCGGCGTGATGCTGAATCACGACGTCGGGCGGCGCGGATGTTTTTGTCATGAGCGTGATGTCGTTCTGCTTGGGTCAGGACCCGTCACCGTTTTTTGAACACCACATCCCATACGCCGTGCCCGAGTTTCAGGCCGCGGGTTTCAAACTTGGTGACAGGGCGGTAGTCGGGCCGTGCCGCGTAACCATCCGCGGTATTTTGCAGTGTCGGTTCGCCACTTAATACTTCCAGCATCTGCTCTGCGTATTCCTGCCAGTCCGTTGCGCAGTGCAGATAACCGCCGCTGGCGATGCGCGAGGACAGCAGTTCGACCATCGGCGGTTGAATCAGGCGTCGCTTGTTATGGCGCGCCTTGTGCCACGGATCGGGAAAGAACACGTGCACGCCGGCCAGCGTCGCGGGCGCGACCATGTGCGTCAGCACCTCGAACGCATCGTGCTGAACGATGCGCACGTTGCGCAGCTGCTGTTCGCCGATCAGCTTCAGCAGGCCGCCGACGCCGGGCGTATGCACTTCAACCCCAAGGAAATTCTTCTCCGGCATGGCGGCCGCGATGGCGGCGGTCGTCTCGCCCATGCCGAAGCCGATTTCCAGAATGGTCGGCGCCGTGCGGCCGAAGGCCGCGCCGAGGTCGAGCGCCGATTTCTGGTACGGCACCATGAACTTCGGCCCCAGTTCCTCCAACGCCCGGCCCTGCGCGGTGGAAACGCGCCCGGCGCGCGTGACGAAGCTGCGGATGCGTCTGTCGGATGGGTCGTAGAAAAGCGGCTTGCCGCGTGGGTCGTCGGGGGTGTGGTCGGTCATGCTGTATCAGGAAGGATGCGCGTCGGCAGCGCATGAAAAAAGCACCTCGGTGCCGTCGGAGCGAACCGGCGGGCGCCGTCGCGACGCTATTTTACCCGTACAGAAGACGCAGGAACGCGGCGGCGCGGAGGATGGGGAAAGTCAGCCGCGCGGGGCGGCTGCCTGCGCGGCACGCCGCTCGATTTCCTCGACCATGCCGCGGAACTCCTCGCCGATGTTGCTGCGCAGCAGCGGCACCGCGATGAAATCCGGTATGGCCGCACCCGGCTGTACGACGCCGTTCCAGTGCAGCGTGTAGGTGTCGTCGCCGGTATCCTTCTCGATGTCGTAGCGGCCGTCCAATTGTTTCAGGTTGCCCTTGACGAGATGCACGTCGATGACGGATGGCGATTCGTCGACGGCCTGCAGCGTCACGTTGATCGGAAAATGGAAGAACCACAGGTGCGCATAGCCGGACTGCTCGACGACGGCCGTCTTGCCTTGACGCGAGACCACGCGGCTTGCGCGCATGCCGGGAATGAAGTCGGCCAGGTGGTCGTAGTCGGTCAAGGTATCCCTGATCACGGCGAACGGCGCATGCAGGATGGCGGCGGCATCGATGCGCACGGCCTGGCCTTGCCGTTGCGCCTGAACTGAAAAGGCGTCGGCCGCGTGTGCCGGCATGGCTGCCGCGAGCGAGAGCAGGCCGCAGCGGAGCAGCGCCGAACAGAGGTGACGGGCGGCGGCAGGCAGTGGTGAAGGTGGCGGTGAAGGTGGCGGAAGGCGCATTCGGCTATAGTACCTTTCGGTTTTGCGACACGAGGCTCAAGGCTCGTACATATCGCATGGACATGACGACGCGATGACGCGCTGGTGTCGATGGACGAACGTTGGAGGGGGAAAGGGATGGGACGGTTCCTGTGGGCCTTGCGCTGGATGGCCGTTGCCGCAGTGGTCGCGGTGCTCGCCGCGGCCTGTACGTCAGGCGTTCCGATGAGGGAACAGGGTGCGCCGCCGGTCTCCAACGATTGGAGCAGCGACTTCCCGCAGGCCTATTACCGCCATGCGCTGGCACAAGGCCAAACGGTGCTGCAGATCGATCCGCGCCGGTCGCTCGTCGTGCTCGAGGTCAGGCGTGCCGGCCCGTTCGCCAAGTTCGGCCATGACCACGTGGTGGCGAGCCACGACGTGCAAGGCTACGTCGCGCCGGATGCGAACCGGGCCGACCTGTCGATCCGGCTCGACCGATTGGTGGTCGACGAGGCGGCGCTGCGCCGACAGGCCGGATTCGACGAGCAGCCTTCGCCCGATGACATCGCCGGCACCCGCCACAACATGCTCAGCAAGGTGCTGCAGGCCGATCGGTATCCCTATGCGCTGATCCATGTGACGCGACAGCACGCCAATCCGCTGCTGAACGTGACGATCACGTTGCATGGCGTCACACACAGTTACCAGGTTCCGGCCGACATCACGCAGATACCGGAGGGCTTGATGGTTAGCGGGAGCATGCATTTCAGGCAGACGGACTTCGGCATCGTGCCGTTTTCCATACTCAATGGCGCCATTCGGGTAAGTGACGGTTTGACGATGCACTTTCGCATCGCTGCCGTACGCTAATCGTTACGATCACTCGGGGCTTTGGAATGACGTCTGCAAAGGCTGTTTTCAAGGCTGCCCAATGGGCACTCTGTGGATAGGCACGTTGCCGACTCCGACCTGTATTTTCCCGATGCGCAGTGGTCAGGGCAGGTTGTTGTAATTTTGCAACCATAAAGAGCAGCGTTGTAATGCCGGAAAAGCACGTCGGCCTTAGCGCCTAGGCCCTGCTTCCATTCGAAAGTGTCTCCGTAGGCCTTCTGAGATGGCCGATCGCTCGGTATCCATTCCCTCGTTTATGGGATATCTGGTGCGATTTCTCCATGATAGATTTCGACCGCCCTCATTCCCTATTTCCGCATCCACGATGCCTGCATTGATCAACGCATCGTGGATTCGAGGGGGCATGAAGGCTTACGAACGGACTGTGCCGCCTGCCACAAAAAATGAAGGATAAGAACAGGGACGGTTCGCAATTTTCTTACAAGGGGAATCCAACATGTATCAGACAACGAAGGCATCGCCTTCAGGCCGTAACAGGGCAGTGCTGCTCGCATTTGCCCTATGTACATTGTTTTTGACCGGGTGTGCGATGCAATATGTGGACACGGCGCTAACCGATGTACCGCCGGGAAAAATGAAGAAGGTTGAACATCCGCAGCCGGTGCAGTTGTTGTTTGAATTCCAGACCAATGGTGCGACAAATCCCCTTGCCACGAACCACCTCAAGGAACAGGTGGTCGATCTCGTCAAAAAAACCGGCATTTTTTCCGGGGTCGAGTCTGCCCCCGTCAGCAGCGGTGCGGTCTTGAGCATTGTCATCAACAACGTTCCGCTGACGAACAACCCGGCCGCGCATGGATTTGTTACGGGACTGACATTCGGTATCGCCGGATCGGCAGTGACGGACGGCTATATCTGCACCATCGATTACATTGCGGACGCCAAGACACCGAAAATCACGAAAACGGTACGCCATGCTATCCATACAACGCTCGGTAACGCAAAAGCTCCTCCGAACGCGGTGAAATCCGCATCTCCTCAGGAGGCGATGCAGACCATGCTGCGCCAGATCATCACCAATGGCGTGAATGAAGTTGCATTGGATCCGGCTTTCAAGGAATAGGGGACGAACATGCGCAAGATTTTCTTGGGATTTGCAGTGACGGCGGCCGTCATGTTGACTGGCTGTGTTCAGGTGCCGTTGTCCTATCAGCCGACCTTGCAGAATCTGGAGGCGCTCAGGACATCGGGAATGGCGCCGGCGAATGTCGGCACGTTCACCTTGGCGCCTGGGCAACCAGAGGCGATGGATCAATCGGTCAGCGCACGTGCAGCCACGATAGTGCCGCCGCAGAAGTCGTTCGCCCTGTTCCTAAAAGACGCGTTGAAGCAGGAACTGCAGGCTGCTGGCAAGTTTGATCCGAACTCGACGATCGTTATTAGTGGAGCGCTGACGAAAAATACCTTGGAGGCGCCTATCGGTACCGGCAAGGGTACCTTGGCTGCAAAATTCTCGGTCGATCGCGACAACAAACGCGTCTATGAAAAGGAACTGGAAGAAGATGCCGAATGGCCGTCCGCATTCATAGGCGCGGAAGCAATTCCAGTCGCGATCACGCAATACGCCACGCTTTACAAGAACCTGCTTGGGCGGCTGTTTAGCGACGAGGATTTCCAAAAGGTGACCAAGGCCAGGTAGAGGCGTTTTATATCGGCACGAGGTATGGCATCCGTATCTCGGGCCGTATTTTCTTCATGCCCCGATAGGTGATGGCCGAGTGCCGTGCAATTCGCACTCTGGCCGGGCTTCTTGGCCGAATCGGCGCTAACTGATACGGCGTCTTCCTTATGGCGTTTTCCGATCGATAAAAATAATCGCATCACGGGCAGGCGCAGTGCACAAGGCGCACATCGTCTGTCCGTATTCGAATGCGACGCGCGGCAACATCGACGTGACGCCGACGTTGCTGTAACAAACGAAAAGGGAAGGCAGCGCATGCCTTCCCTTTTTCATACCAAGCCGGATGGATCAGGCGACCGTCCGGCCCATCCTTTTCAAAGGCCCAGTTCGCTCAGGCCCGGGTGATCGTCCGGACGCCGGCCGAGCGGCCAGTGGAATTTGCGTTCCGATTCCTGGATCGGCTTGTCGTTGATCGAGGCGTGGCGCGCGACCATCAGGCCGTCGGCGTTGAATTCCCAGTTCTCGTTGCCGTAGGAGCGGAACCAGTTGCCGGCGTCGTCGTGCCATTCGTAGGCGTAGCGCACGGCGATGCGGTTGTCGGCGTATGCCCACAGTTCCTTGATCAGGCGATAGTCGAGTTCCTTCGCCCATTTGCGTTCGAGGAAGGCTTGCGCGTCGGCGCGGCTGTTCACGAACTCGGCGCGGTTGCGCCATTTCGTGTCGATGCTGTAGGCCAGCGCGACCTTTTCCGGATTGCGGCTGTTCCAGCCGTCTTCGGCCATGCGGATCTTCTGGATCGCGGTTTCGCGCGTGAAGGGAGGAAGCGGCGGACGGACATTCGGATTGGCGGACATGGCATTTTCTCCTTGGTGACGAGCGGTTCTGCCCGAGTCAGGGTTGCGCTTGCAGCAGCTTGCGCGCGAGCTGCTGCGCTTCGCGCGCGGCATTCTTGTTGCCCATGACCAGGGCGACGGTAATGGCGCCGTCGATCAGGATCAGGAATTCCGATGCCAGCTGATCCGGATCGGCAGCGCCATGTTCGGCGGCCAGCTCGCGCAGGTAGTCGCGCAGCTTGACCTTGTGTTCCTTCGCGACCGCGCGGATCGGGCCGCCGGCGTCGCCGATCTCGCCGGCCGCGTTGATGAATGCGCAGCCGCGGAAATGGGGCGTGAAAAACCATTGCTCCAGCGCGTCGAAGGTCGCCAGCAGACGGCCGGCGGGCGTCTCCGCGCGGCTGCTCGTGTCGACGAACCACTTCATCCAGCGCAGGTCGCGGGCGCCGAGCGCGGCGGCCACCAAATCGTCCTTGGTGCGGAAGTAGCGGTAGATCGTCTTCCTGGCCACGCCGGATTCCTTCACGATGGCATCCATGCCGGTGGCGCAGATGCCGCCGGCGTAGATCAGCCGCTCGGTCGCATCGAGCAGCCTTTTCCTGGTGTCGCTGGAAAGGAGATCGTCCATGGCTGCATGGTAGAACGATCGTTCTACCATGTCAAATTCTTTTTTCATCCGCAGAGACAGGCCCGAGGGCGAGCGGAATCACCGGCAAGAGGACGCGGGCCGCTGCCGGAAGCGCAGGGAAGGGATGAAGAGCGGGACGGCTGACCACCGGCCGCGCACGCATGCCCTGACGGACGCTGGTTGTCATCACGGTTTGGCTCGCTGCGCCAAGCGTGCGGGGATTTGCCTGACTGCTGTCACGTTCAATCCGCCATGCCCGCGCAGGACGACGCGGGGATTCGGCTGGCATGCCAGTCGCGTAACGGTCGGCACGTACGCGTACCGATACGTGCCGATGCGCGCTGCAAGCGGGAATCCGGAGCAGTGCCGGGATTGTCGCCAAGCGGGAATCGCGATTTTGCCGCGCCGCTGGTCCCGCCTGCGCGGGAACGACAGCCTCTAGACGTGAAGGGCGTGCGGCGAGCCGTCGTCGCACAGCGTAACGGATGCCTCGATGGCCGTCAGACTTCGAGCAGGCAGAAGCCGCTGACGCCGACGGTCAGGTGGCCGTCTTCCAGCGTGGCGTTCTGCGCGAACACGATGCGCGACGCTGCGCATGGCAAGGTGTGCGCGACCACATCCATGTTGAACACGCACAGCAGTTCCTGCTCGTCCGCCTTGCGGCGGAATGCGAGTATCGCGTGCGGCGCTTCGGCCAGTTCGATCGAACCGTGCATCAGCGCCGGGCTGGCGCGGCGCAGCGCGACCATCTTGCGATGGAAATGCAGGACCGAATCCGGGTCCGCTTCCTGGCTTTCGATGTTGAGCGCACGGTGCTCGTCGCTGACCGGCAGCCACGGCTCGACATCGCTGAAGCCGCCATGCGGCCCGTCGTTCCAGGGTATCGGCGTGCGGCAGCCGTCGCGGCCCTTGAATTTGGGCCAGAACGATTTACCGAACGGATCCTGCAGGCGTTCGTACGGCACTTCCGCCTGCGGCAGGCCAAGCTCTTCGCCCTGGTACAGGCAGATGTCGCCGCGCATGCAGAACAGCAGGGCGAGCATTTCCTTTGCCGTCTGCGCGCGGTCGCGGCCGTTGGCCCAGCGCGTGGCGACGCGCGGCTTGTCGTGGTTGCTGAGCGCATAGCAGGCGCGGCCGGGGTGGCAGATGTGATGCTCCAGCTCGGCGATGACGTCGCGCACGCGCTGCGCGCTGCTGTCAGGCTGCATCAGCGCGAAGCTGTAGGCGGCATGCAGGCGTTTGTCCTGCGTGTACTGGCCCATCAGCCGGATCGGCTCGTAGCCGCCGACTTCGGCCAGGCTGTAGGCGTCGTACTTGTCGAGCAGGCGGCGGATCTTTTCGAGGAAGGGCAGCATCTCCGGCTGGCCCTGGTCGTACATGTGGACCTGGAAACCGTACGGATGCAGGGCGGCGCTGACGTCGTCGCGCGGCGGATTGCTGCGCAGTTGCAAGTCCTGGAAGATGTGGTTGCAGGCATCGAAGCGGAAGCCGGCAACGCCCATGTCGAGCCAGAATCGCATCTCGGCCAGCACCTGATCCTGCACATCGAGGTTGTGCATGTTCAGGTCCGGCTGGCTGGAAAAGAAGGAATGGAAATAGTATTGCCGCCGTTCCGCGTCCCAGCGCCAGGCCGCGCCGCCGAACACCGAGACCCAGTTGTTCGGCGGACTGCCGTCCGGCCGCGGACTGGCCCACAGGTACCAGTTCGAGCGGCCGTTCTTGCCCTGGCGGCTGTCCTTGAACCATTGATGCTGTTCGGACGTATGCGAGATCACCATGTCGACGATGATGCCCAGTTGCAGCTCCTTCGCGCGCGCCATCAGGCTGCGGAAGTCGTCCATCGTGCCGAAGATCGGATCGACCTCGCGATAGTCGGCCACGTCGTAGCCGAAGTCCACCATCGGCGACTTGAAGAAAGGGCTGATCCAGACGGCATCCACGCCGAGGCTCTTGATGTAGGGAAGCTTCTGTTCGATGCCGGCGAGGTCGCCGATGCCGTCGTTGTTGGAGTCGTTGAAACTGCGGGGGTACACCTGGTAAATGATCATCGATGCCGTCTTTCGAAAATATCCGGAGCATTTCCTCGTGGTAAGAAATGGCGTTGCATGGCGATACGCGTTCGCCCATTCTCCTGCAAAGCGGAAAATCTTACAGAAAAGCCCGGCAGGTTTTAACCCTTGGCCGCGAAAGAAAGGCGCGGAATGTTGCGCTCCGCATGCGGCTTGATGGAGAAAGCAACTTCGTACCGCGGCCTTCCTGCTGCCTTTTTGCCATTTATCAGAACGGCCTATTCGCCGCGATGTCTGTAAAAGTGCAAAGTTGGAAAGAGAGGTGCACGATGACTACGCAAGCGAGCGCCAGACCGGCGCAACACGGCCTTCCCGATACGGCGCGGCTCGATCGTTGCCGCCGCTGCGAACTGTGGCGCAACGCCACGCACGGCGTGCCGGGCGAGGGGCCGCGCCATGCGCGCGTGATGCTGGTCGGTGAGCAGCCCGGCGACCAGGAGGATCTCGCCGGCCATCCCTTCGTCGGCCCGGCCGGCCACCTGCTGGACCGCGCGCTGCTGGCGGCCGGCCTGGCAAGGGAGGATGTCTTCGTGACCAATGCCGTCAAGCATTTCAAATGGGAACCGCGCGGCAAGCGGCGCATGCACAAGACGCCGGCGCAACGCGAAATCGACGCCTGCATGACCTGGCTGGAGCAGGAGCTGGAGGAGGTGAAACCGGAAGTGATCGTCGCGCTCGGCAGCACGGCGTTGAAGTCGCTGACGAAGACTTCGAAGGTCAGCCTGGGCAAACTGATGGACCAGCCGATCACCGTCGGCACGCGGCACATCATCGCGACCTACCATCCATCCTACGTGCTGCGGGTGCCGGATGGCGATGCGAGAGCGGCGGCCTTTGCGCGGATGGTGGAGGCGCTGCAGCGTGCGCGGTCACGCGCCGGCATGGATCGCTGACGGATCGCGCCGGCTTGCAGGGAAAGCACGCCGTGCAGCATGAAAAAAAGGAGACAGGTAAGGCCCGTCTCCTTCATTGCGGCAACAGCGTTACTTGCTGGTCGACGCGCCGGCTTCGGTCGTCGTTTCGGCCTTCTTGGCGGTGGCGTGCGCTTTCTTTGCGTGGACCTTCGCCTTCGTCTTGACGGCCTTGACGTTCTTTTTCACCGTGCCGGCCTTCTCGTGCGCCTTCACGGTTTTCGCCTGCACCTTGGCTTCGGTTTTCGTCTGGGCCGTGACGCCGGCGTCGGCGGGCGTCTGCGCGAAGGCGGCGGAAGCGAACAGGCCGGCGATCAGGGTTGCAACGAGTTTGTTCATGAGTCTCTCTCCACAGGTTGGTGAACGGATACGAATCGATGCGATCCGTACGCACATCAACGTCGTCGCAGACGGCTCTGACGACAGCCTTCGTGTAAGCCTTTGAGACAGATGTAACCAGTTGTAGGCGTGAGGGCATGCCGTATCGCGCTCCTTCCCGCGGCGCCCGGCGGTGGACAGCGCGCGCTTCTGTCCTTATCCTGTGTTGCCGCCGACGAGCGGCGGACGACAGGCATGGCAATGCCGATCAAGCGACAAAAGGGGGATACGCGGATGCGCATATTGATAGTTGAGGACGACGCCGTGCTGTCGGCCGCCCTGACCCGCGCGCTGGCGCAAGCGTCCTATACGGTGGATTGCGTCGACAACGGCGAAGACGCGCTGCGCGCGCTGGATACCGACACCTACGCGCTGGTGCTGCTGGACATCGCGCTGCCCAGGCTCGACGGCCTCAGCGTGCTGCGCCGGCTGCGCGCGCGCAAGTCGCGCATCCCGGTGCTGATGCTGACCGCGCGCGACACGCTGGAGGATCGCGTCAACGGCCTGGATCTCGGCGCCGACGACTACATGACCAAGCCGTTCGACCTGCCCGAGTTCGAGGCGCGCGTGCGCGCGCTGATCCGGCGCAGCCAGTTCGACGCCGGCAAGAGCCTGACGCATGGCGGCCTGCGCTTCGATCTGGAAGCCCATCGCCTGTTCCACGACGACCAGCCGGTGGATTTGTCGGTGCGCGAACTGGCGGTGCTGGAACTGCTGCTCGCGCGCCAGGGCCAGGTGGTCACGAAGGAACAGATGGTCGACCGCCTGTTCGGCTGGGGCGACGATGGCGGCAGCAACGCGATCGAGGTGTACGTGCACCGCGTGCGCAAGAAACTCGAACCGTTCGACATCAGCATCCGCACCGTGCGCGGCATGGGCTATCTGCTGGAGAAGGAGAAGGCCGGTGACGCCTGAACCTGCCGGCGCCGCGGGCAATCCGACGCTGCGCGGCAGGCTGCTGCGGCGCGTGCTGGTGCCGCTGTCGCTGGTGCTGCTGGTCGACATCGCGGGCAGCTATTTCGTCGTGCGCCACGTGGCCAACGGCGTCTACGACGTCGAGCTCAACGAGATCGCGCGGGAGCTGCTGCTGCACGTGACGCGCGAAGACGACGGTCCCGGCTTCAACCTGTCCGCCGAGGCCGAGCGCACGCTGTTCCTCGACGAGGAGGACGACGTGTACTACGTGATCCGCACTGCGGCCGGCAACGTCGTCGCCGGCGATCCGACGCTGCCGGTGCCGCAGACGATCCGCGTCGGCAAGGAGACCGCCTACTACGACGGCGCGTTCGACGGCCGGCCGGTGCGCATCGCGCTGCTGCGCGGTCAGCCGCTGGTGCATCCGGCGGCCGAACCGGTATACATCCAGGTGGCGGAAACCGAAGGCAAGCGCGACCGCTACATCCGCACCTTGCTGCTGCAGGTGATCCTGCCGCAGGTGCTGCTGATTCTGATCGCCGGTTTCCTGATCTGGCGCGGCGTCGGTCGCGGGCTGGCGCCGCTGCGCAAGCTGCAGCAGGAAGTCGGCGCGCGTTCGCACCTGGACCTGAGCCCGCTGCAGGCGAGCGAGGTGCCGGGTGAGGTGGTGCCGTTGGTCGCCGCGGTCAACGACCTGATGACGCGCGTGGCGACCGTGCTCGGCTTCCAGGAGCGCTTCATCGCCGATACCGCGCACCAGTTGCGCACGCCGGTGGCCGGCCTGAAGGCGCACATCGAACTGGCTCTGCGCGAGACCGATTTCACGCAGGTGCAGCGCGCGCTCGGCCACGTGTACACCAGCGCGGAACGGCTGTCGCGGCTGGTGTCGCAACTGCTCTCGCTGGCGCGCAACGAGCCGCACAACGTGGTCGCCAACTTCCAACCCTTCGACCTCAACCAGGTGGCGCTGCGCGCGACCCAGGACTGGGTACCGCACGCGTACAGGAAGAACATCGATCTCGGCTTCGAGGGCGCCGACCGGCCGGTGCCGCTGAACGGCGAGGCGGTGCGCGTGACCGAGATGATCAACAACCTGGTCGACAACGCGATTCGCTACACGCCGGCCGGCGGCCGCGTCACGGTGCGCGTCCTGCAGGACGACGCGGCGCACTTGGTGGTCAGCGACGACGGCCCGCGCATTCCGGTCGAGGAGCGCAAGCGCATCTTCGAACGCTTCCACCGCCTGCTGGGCAATCACGAGGAAGGCAGCGGCCTGGGCCTGGCGATCGTGCACGAGATCGCCACGCTGCACAATGCCACCATCGCGCTGGAGGACGACGTGGACGGCGTGGGAAATACCTTCACCGTGTCCTTCCCGATTTCGCACGTCGGCTAGCCGCTGTAAGCATTCCGTAATGTTGGTGAAAGCCACGCGTAATGTTCATGAAAGCGTTGCGTAAGCGCGCATCCCTATGATGGCCGGACAGACAAAATCATCATGAGGAGAACGCCATGCTCGCCGTACTTGCCGATCCGACCATGTGGGTCGCGCTCTTCCAGATCGTCATCATCAACGTGCTGCTGTCGGGCGACAACGCGGTCATCATCGCGCTGGCCTGCCGCACGCTGCCGCCGAAGCAGCAGCGCAACGCCTTCCTGATCGGCACCGTCGCCATCGTCATCCTGATGACGGCGTTGACGGCATTCGCCGCCATCCTGCTGAAGATTCCCTACGTCGAAATGGTCGGCGCCGTGCTGCTGCTGTGGATCGGCATCAAGCTGCTGCTGCCGGAAGGCGAAAACGAGGAAGTGGGTTCCAGCGAAAATTTCTGGGGCGCGGTCAAGACCATCATCATCGCCGACATCGTGATGAGCCTGGACAACGTGCTCGGCATGGCGGGCGCCGCCAAGGGCCACCTGGGCCTGCTGTTCGTCGGCATGGTCATCACGATCCCGCTGATCCTGTTCGGCAGTGCCGTGCTGATGCGGCTGATGGAGCGTTTCCCGGTCATCGTCACGATCGGCGCCGGCCTGCTCGGCTACGTCGCGGGCGAGATGGCGGTGGAGGATCCGGCGCTCAAGAGCCACCTCGCCCATGCACACTATCTCGAAATCGCCTTGCCCATCCTTGGCGCGCTGATCGTCGTCTGTGTCGGCAAGGCGCTGGCGGCGCGCCATGCGGCCGTGCCGACCGAAGGCTGAGCCGGATCGAACGGAGACCGTCATGCTGCGCGTTCTTGTTCCCGTCACCGACCGCAGTGAAATCGAATGTGCCGCCAGGCACGTGCTCGCGCGTTACCAGGGCCGGCAGGTACTGCTGTATCTAGTGAACGTGCAGCTGCCGATCCCGCGCTTCGTCGCGCGTTTCGTCAATCGCCGCCAGCTGGACGAATTCCACCGCGAAAGCGGCATGCAGATCTTGGAGCCGCTGGCCGACCGGCTGGCGGCGGCCGGCATCCCGTGCCAGATGCGCGTGCTGGTCGGCCTCAACGCCGAAACCATCGCCTGTTTCGCGCGCGAGCATCATTGCGATCACATCATGGTCGCGCGGCAGAAGGGCGTGCTGGACAGCATGGGCCTCGGTTCGATCGGCAGCCAGCTGCGCCATCTGCTCGGCGGCGACGGCGGCTGCGTGGTCAACGAGGTGTATTGATTGGATGCCGTCCAGACTGTCTGAGCGGCACGGTATGCCATTTCCCCCGGTTGCGGTCCGTCGTTGGGTTCCTTGCTTCGACGGGCGCAGTCATGACCGGCAGGGCGGTTCACGACGGATGGCGCGGCAACCGGTCGGATGTCCATCCCGATGCGAGGGGCGAAAAAAAAGACAGGCATGCAGCCTGTCTTTTTTTTGCAGTTCGCAGTGATTATTTGGCTGCCGGAGCGGATGCCGGAGCAGCTGCCTTCTTGGCTTTGACTTTCTTGGCCTTCTTCACTTTTTTCACTTTTTTCTTGGCATGCGCCTTGGCGGTTTTTGCCGGTGCAGCAGGTGCGGCTGCGGGAGCGGAGGATTGGGCAAAAGCAGCGGTGGCGAACAGGCCGGCAACCAGGGCAGCGAGTAATTTGTTCATGTGAGTACTCTCTCTCTCTAAAGTTTGATCAAATGGCGAACCGCGGAATGGTTCGGGTTCTATAACGCGATTTGTGACCTATGGTTGACGACTTCGCCAAAATAATTTGAACGATTTTCCGCTTTCGGCATCGCCGGGGCCCTTTCTCTGACCCGGTAATCGCTCACTTGTATTGCTATAAATGCAATATATATGGCGAAAAGGCGTGACTGCCCCAGCACCTGCCTGACGGCCAGTCCGGCATCGGTCAGGTCGTACCCTTTCTCGCCTCCCCGGAACGTGGGCCGGTCTGCTCTTGTCCCTTCAAAAAGCGGCACCGACGCAACCCTCGCCTGCCGTGCGTGGCTGGCGTCGCGGCGCAAGCCCGTCGCCCACGGTTGCAGCCGCAGGGTCTTTGGGTGACCATATTGCCGGAGACAGCTTCCGCGAGCATGCTTTTGCCGGGTCGGGCATGCCGCGCTGCAAATACCGATGGAGACAAATCGGATGCAAGACGAAAAACCGCCGCGCCTGCGGCTGGCGACCATGGTGTCGATCGGCGTCTGCGGCACCGTGCTGGTCACCATGCTGTCGCTTCTTCTGCTGGTCGAGCATTTTGCGAAGTCCTACGCCATCGAGCAGGCGGAACAGCGGCTGCAGCAGCTCTCCTGGCAGATGCGTGATGCGCTGAACCACAGCATGCAGCGTGTCGTCGAGAACCTGCATTTCATTGCGCAGCTGGACGCGGTGCGCGACGGCCGGCCGGCGGAGATGCGCCGGGTCTTCGATCAGGTCGCCGCGCATTCCGGCGACTATACCTGGGTCGGGTTCGCCGATCCGGACGGCAAGGTGGTGGCCGCCTCGCACGGCATGCTGCAAGGCGACGACGTCAGCCAGCGTCCCTGGTATGTCAACGGCAGAAAAGACCTCTACGCCAGCGACTACCATGCCTCTGCGATGCTGGAACCGCTGCTCCCGTACTCGGAACAACGCTGGCGCTTCGTCGACGTGGCGCTCCCCGTCAAGGGGCCGGACGGCCGCCTGCGCGGTGTGCTGGCCATCCACCTGAGCTGGGATTGGGCGCGCGGCAAGGCCGGCGCCCTGCTGATTCCGTCGAACAATCAGTACATGACGGAAGTGCTGGTGGTCCGCGACGACGACACCATCATCCTCGGGCCCGACTACGTGGAGGAAACCAAGGTCGACGTATCCAGCGTCGATCTCGCGCAAAGCGGCCGTACCGGCGCCGTCGTCGAAGACTGGCCGGACGGCCACCGCTACATCACCGGCTATGCGCGCACCGGCCTCAACCTCAATTATCCCGGCCCGAAATGGTCGATACTCGTCCGCCAGCCGGAAGAGATCGCGCTGGCGAGTTTCGACGACCTGGAGCGCCGCATCCTGCTCGCCGGCGGCGTGATCTGCATCCTGCTCGCGCTGATAACCGTCGTGCTGGCGCGCCGGCTCGCCTATCCGCTCGACAATCTCAGCGCCGCGATCCGGCGCGGCGAAGACGGCCTGCTGCAGGCCATTCCCGTCAGCGGGGAATACCGCGAGGTGCAACTGCTGTCGATGACGCTGGCCGAGATGGTGGAACGGGAAAGGGAGCATGTCGGCAACCTGCACGCCCTCAACGAAAACCTCGAGCAGCTGGTGCGGGAGCGCACCCAGGAGATCGCGCACAAGGCGCGGGCGCTGGAGGACGCGCTGGCGCAGCAGATGGCCATCCAGGCGCGCCTGAAGGACAGTGAGGCGGAACTGCGGGCGACGCTGCAGAACGCCAATGATGCCTTCATCGCGATGGACCACGACGGCTTCATCGTCGAATGGAACGAACAGGCCGAGCGCCAGTTCGGCTGGACTCATCGCGAGGCGGTCGGGCGCAGGATGGCGGAACTGATCGTGCCGCATGCGATGCGCGAGGCGTATGAAAAGGGCATCGCGCGCTTCCGCAGGACCGGCGAGGCCAGGCTGATGAACCGCCGTCTGGAAATGACGGCGCTGCGCCGCGACGGCGTCGAATTTCCGATCGAGCTCAGCATCGCCTGCGTGCCGCGCCAAGCCGGCCCGTTGTTCATCGCCTTCCTGCACGACATCACCGAACGCAAGCTGCTGCAGGCTTCCCTCACCGGCATGGCGATGCACGATGCGCTGACCGATCTGCCCAACCGCCGCGCGCTGATGCAGAAGCTGCCGGAAGCGATGGCGCGCGCGACGCGTTCTCGCCGGCCGCTGGCGGTACTGTTTCTCGACCTGGACGGCTTCAAGGAAGTCAATGACGGCTACGGCCACGAGGCGGGTGACGAGCTGTTGCGCGTGGTGGCGCAGCGCATGCAGGGCGCGGTGCGGAGCACCGATACCGTGGCTCGCCTGGCCGGCGACGAATTCGTCCTGCTGCTCGAACTGCTGAACGACGAGGAGGATGCGCTGGAAGTCGCCGCCAAGATCCTGGCTGGCATCCAGCAGCCGTTCGTCCTCAGTGCGGCGACCGTCACGCTGACGGCCAGCGTCGGCGTGGCGATGTACTGGCCCGGCGAGGAAGCCACCGTCGACCAGTTGATCACGCGCGCCGACGGCGCCATGTACGCGGCGAAGCGAAAGGGGAAGAACCGCGCGGTGGCGGTCTAGCCGGTTCAATGGCTCAGGCTGCTGGCGCCGCTTTCATGGTTGGCCTTCTTTTCCGCATACATTCTTTCGTCCGCTTCGCCACATGCTTGGCGCAAGCCGAATTCGGGTTTGCGCGCAGCCCAGCCGATCGACGAACGCACGCCCGCGGCGGCGAGATTCTCGCGCAGGCGTTCGACCAGGTTGCTGGCCGCCGTCTCGTCGCATTCCACGCCCAGCACCGCGAATTCGTCGCCTCCCAGCCGGGCGGCGACGTCGTTGGTGCGGATGGTATCGCGCATGATGCGACTGGCCTTGAGCAGCAGTTCGTCGCCGGCGGCATGGCCACGGGTGTCGTTGATGTGCTTCAGGCCGTCCAGGTCGATCACGATCACGCAGGCCGGATGGCCGTAGCGCTGCGAACGCGTTTCCTCGCGATCGAGCAACCGGTCCCAGCCGCGCGGTTGTACAGCGAGGTCAGGCCGTCGCGCGTCGCTTCCACCTCCGCGCGTTCGGCACGGCGCGTCGCCTCGGTCGCCGTCAACTCCGCGTTCAACAGGCTGTTCAGCAGGTCGGCCAGCAGCTCGACCATCTCCTGCTTCTCGGCGATGTTCTCCGGCTGCGGCTTCGGGTCGATGGCGCACAGCGTGCCGAACAGCGAACCGTCCTTGCGATTCAGCGGAATGCCGACATAGGCGCCGATCGGCAGGGCTTGCGCGATCGGCGCCTCGGTATAGGCCGGCACCGCCGCCACCCGCGGCGTGATGCGCGGGCCCAGCCCCTGGACCATGCGCGAGCAGAAGGAATCGGACCAGCGGAATACTGCGCCGGGCTGGACGCCGTAGTGCCGGTCTTCAGCCGCCAGCACGATCCAGTCGTTGCCTTCGGTGCGCGTGAGCATCCACAGGTCGAAGCCGAACTGCTGGCGCAGAAAGCGCAACACGGCCTGCGTTGCCGAGGTGAAATCGTGAATCATGGGAAAACCTCTTGCCGGAGTTTTTCCCTGTGACGCGCGAATGGCGGTGTGGTTTCTCTGCGGCGGAAAAATCGGAGCCGTTACGTCCCGGCAGCATGCGCATCGGCAAACGGCGTGCCGGCGCCCCGCGCACGCGCGCTCCGCCACATGGCGAACGCCGCCAGCACGCAGGCAAGCTGGCCGCCCGCCAACCCCAGCGGCGATTGCGCCAGCACCGGCGCGGCCACGCCGGCCACCACCGCGCCCAGCATGGTCTGGACGAACGATTGGCAAGCCGCCGAAATCCCGCGAATCTGCGGAAACAGGTCCAGCACCAGCAGCGTGATGCCGGGCGCGACCATCGACATGCCGAAGGTATAGAAGAACAGCGGCGCGACCGACCACGGCAAGGCCGGCGCGAACGCGGCGTGATAGAGAACGTTGCACGCGCCGGCGCCGATCAGCAGCGCGAACCCGACGTTCACCTGGCGGGGGATCGGGATTCTGCCCGCCAGCCGGTTGGAGAACAGCGCGCCGCAGAAGATGCCGCTCACCAGCGGGATGAACTGCCAGCCGAACTGGGCCGGACCGAGATGCAGGAAGCGCGTCAGGAATACCGGCGCCGCCGCCACGTACAGGAACATGCCGGCGAAGTTGAAGGCGATGATGCCCGCCTTCAACTGGAACAGCGGCGAACGGAACACCTGCAGATAGCTCGCATACAGCCAGCGCGGATTGAAGGCGCGGCGCTGGGATGGCGGCAGCGACTCCGGCAGATAGCGCAGGCAGCACAGCATCAGCGCCAGCGTGTAGAGAAACAGCGCGATGAAGATCACGCGCCAGCCGTACAGCTTGACGATCCAGCCGCCGAGTATCGGCGCGATGGCCGGCGCGATCGCGAAGATCATCGTGACCAGCGACAACAGGCGCGACGCCTGCGGCCCCGCATGCAGGTCGCGGATGATCGCGCGTCCGATCACCACGCCGGCGCCGGCCGTCATGCCCTGCAGCACGCGGAACAGCCACAGCGACGTGACGCCCCCGGCCGCGGCACAGCCGAGCGAGGTGAGCGAAAACACGGCGAGCGAAATCAGGATGACCCGCCGGCGTCCGAAGGCGTCGGACAGCGCGCCGTGCCACAGGATCATCACGGCGAACGCGAACATGTAGGCGGTCAGCGTCTGCTGGACTTCCAGCGGCGTCGCATGCAGCGTCGCCTCGATGTTCGGGAACGCGGGCAGGTAGGTGTCGATGGAAAAGGGCCCGAGCATGGAGAGCGCGGCCAGCATGACGGCCAGTCCGCGCGTGCCGAGGGTACGGCCGCGCGGCGCGTCCTGCCGTGCGGCCGTTGCCGGAGGAGGGTTGACGTTCATGTCTTCATGACCTTGCCGCGTGCCGTCGGTTCATGTGGCCGAGCTCGACGCACGGCTTGAAACGGGGTTGGCAGGCCGCATGCTGTTTGTCCGTTTTCACCTGCCCGAAGGACATCATGAAGGATGCATTCGGGAAAGGCGAGCGCGTGCATGATGTACGTCGCAGGGGGCGCGGTCGGCGCCGGTACGCAAGAAGTACGCTGCACCGCTGAACACCCAGAGTCATATCGCCGCGTCGAGGGAAAAACCGGCATATCGCGTCGAAAGCCCGAAGAGCGGCACCGAAGCGGTGTGCCAGGCGCGCGCATTGCAGAAAATCGTTGAATATCGTTTTTACGCGGACGACGCGGCGCATTCAATTTCCCTTCGGCATGGCCTGCTCGCGCCGGTTGAAGCCGGCCACCATGTCGAAGCGGAACAACCGGCATTCCAGCGCGCCGTTGAAGAACGGTGTTTTGCGCGATTCCTTCAGGCGCAGCAGTTTCGGCACCTGCAGGTCGGCGGTGAACAGGAAGACCTTCCAGCCGGCGAAACGCTGCTTGAGCGTGGTGCCGAAGGCGCCGAAGAAGGCTTGCGCCATCTCGTCTTCCGCGACCGTGCGGTCGCCGCGCACGCCGATGCGTTCACCGTAGGGCGGATTGGTCAGCAGGATGCCGGGCGCGTCGCCGGGCGGCCGCACTTCCTGCGCTTCGATCTGCTTCAGCGGCACCTCGAAACGGATGCCGGCCTTGTTCAGGTTGTTGCGCGTCATCGTCACCATGTCGCCCGAGATGTCGCTGCCGAAGATGGTCGGCGTGGCCGGCAGCGGCTGCAGTTTCACGCTGCCCTTGATTGCTTCCCATGCGTCGGCATCGAAGGCGTTGAATCGTTCGAACGCGAACGTGCGCCGGTAGCCGGGCGGGATGCCGGCCAGCATCTGTGCCGCCTCGGCCAGGATGGTGCCGGAGCCGCACATCGGGTCGAACAGCGTCATGCCGGGTTTCCAGCCCGCCACGCGCAGCATGCCGGCGGCGAGATTCTCGCGCAGCGGCGCGTCGCCCGTTTCCAGCCGCCAGCCGCGCTTGAACAGCGCCTCGCCGGAAGTGTCGAGATAGACCGTGTAGTTGTGCGCGTCGAGAAAGCCGACGATGCGCATGTCGGGCGTACGGGTGTCGACCGACGGGCGCTTGCCGTACAGGTCGCGGAAGCGGTCGCACACGGCATCCTTGATCTTCAGCGTGGTGAATTCCAGGCTCTTCAGCGGCGACTTGATCGCGGTGACGTCGATGCGGATCGTGTGCTGCACGCCGAACCAGTCTTCCCACGGCTGCGCCAGCGTCAGGTCGTAGATGTCGTTCTCGTTGGCGTAGCCGCCATGAGCCATGCGCAGCAGCACGCGCGAGGCGATGCGCGAATGCAGGTTGATGCGATAGGCGTCCTGCAGCGTGCCGGAGCAGTGCACGCCGCCCGGCACTTGGTTGTGGACCTTCAGCGTGCGGCCGGGCGTCTCGATTTCGCCGAGTTCTTCGGCCAGCGCGGCTTCGAGCCCGCGCGGGCAGGGACAGAAATAGGAATGGGTGGTCGACATTCGGGGTACCTTTTATCCGTTGGTTGCCATCAAGGATGGTCGGGCTGCTTCACGCTGCCGGTGTGCGAACAGGCGTTGTCGCTCGTTGCCGTCATCTCCTGCAGGCGGGAATCCAGAGAAACATTCCAGCATACTGGATCCCCGCCTGCGCGGGGACGACCTGCACAAGATTTCGTCCGCGCTGTCGCAGTGGGGCAGTCTTGCAAACTACAAACTACAAACCGGCTGCATTTTCTCGTTATTCCCGCGAGGCCGGGAATCCGAAGAAGTTTTTCAGCGTACTGGGTCCCCGCCTTCGCGGGGACGACATGCGCGGTATTTTGTCCATCACCGCGGGCCATGCTGATCGCTATCGGCGGCTTCGATTATTCCACTCTGACCGACGTGGCCTGCGCTCACCGTGTCGGCTGCATTGCAGGCATTCTTGCGGACAGTAAGCCGGCTTCCGTCACCTCGTCATTCCCGCACAGGCGGGAATCCAGGATTGGCCCATGGCGGCGTTCCGAGTCGCCGCCTTTGAAACCGCGCACGGCGTTTTCGAGGACGACGGGACGTCGCCCGGCCCCGTCCGTTGCACGTACCTACTTCGCCAGCGCCCGCTCCACGAAATCCAGCCTGTCCTGTCCCCAGAAGCTTTCGCCGTCCACGATATACCAGGGCGAGCCGAACACGCTGGCGGCGATCGCATCGCCGGTGTACTGCTCGTATTCGTTCTGCACCGTCGCGGTCTGCGACGACTTCCACAAGGCTGCGCCGTCATGACCGGCGAGATTGGCCAACGCGATCAGCGTGTCCGCGTCGGCAATGTTCTGTTCCTCGGCCCAGAACGCGCGCATGATCCTTCCGGTCAGCGCCAGCGCGGCGTCGGTGCCGTGCGCGAACTTGGCGGCGACGATCAGCCCGGCTGCCGGATCACCGGAAGTCGGCGCGAATTTCGGCAGCAGATTCAGCGGCAGCTGCAGGTGGTCGCGCCAGCGCTGCAGCTCGACCAGCCGGTACGCCTGCCGCTGCGGCGGCCGCTTCGGCAGCGGCAGGCCGCCCGATACGCTGAAGACCTTGGCCAGGTCGATCGGCTTGAGTTCGATGCGCGCGTCGTAGCGTCGCGCCATCCCCACCAGCCGCGCATGCCCGAGGTAGGCCCAGGGAGACTGCGGTGCGAAATAGTATTCACAGATCTTGGCCACGACAAGTTCTCCCCTTGACGTTTCAGAATGGCTTGACGACCGCCAGGATCACGATCGCCAGCAGCAGCACGATCGGCACTTCGTTGAACCAGCGATACCAGGTGTGGCTGTGGCGATTCGCGCCGCGCTCGAATTTTTTCAGCAGCACGCCGCAGGCATGGTGGTAGCCGATTACCAGCACGACCAGCGCCAACTTGGCGTGCAGCCAGCCGCCGTTGAAGCCGTAACTCATCAACCAGCCGCCGAACAGCAGCGCCGGCACCGCGATCATCGTGGTGAAGCGGTACAGCTTGCGCGCCATCAGCAGCAGGCGCTCGGTAGCGGCGCGATCCGTTTCCATCGCGAGGTTGACGAAGATGCGCGGCAGGTAGAACAGGCCGGCGAACCAGGAAATCACGAAGACGATGTGCAGCGCCTTGATCCAGAGCATGAGCGGTCCTGCTGTCAATTGCGTACTTCGCCGTGGCCGAGCACCACGTACTTGAGTGAGGTCAATCCCTCCAGTCCGACCGGACCGCGCGCGTGCAGCTTGTCGTTGGAGATGCCGATCTCGGCGCCCAGGCCGTATTCGAAGCCGTCGGCGAAGCGCGTCGAGGCATTGACCATCACCGAGGCCGAATCGACCTCGCGCAGGAAGCGCATCGCGCGCGTGTAGTCCTCGGTGACGATGGCGTCGGTGTGCTGCGACGAATAGGTGTTGATGTGCGCGATCGCTTCGTCGATGTCGGCGACGATCTTCACCGCCAGGATCGGCGCCAGGTATTCGGTCGACCAGTCTTCCTCGGTGGCAGCCGCCAGGTGCGGATAGCCGGCGAGGAGGGCACGCGCTTCGTCGTCGGCGCGAAGTTCGACGTTCTTCGTCGCGTACAGCTTCGCCAGCTCGGGCAGCACGGCCGGCGCGATCGCGCGTGCGACCAGCAGGGTTTCCATCGTGTTGCAGGTGCCGTAGCGGTGCGTCTTGGCATTGAAGCAGATGTCGAGCGCCTTCTTCACGTCTGCCTTGTCGTCCACGTGGACATGGCAGATGCCGTCGAGATGCTTGATCATCGGTACTTTCGATTCCTGCATCAACCGCGCGATCAGGCCCTTGCCGCCGCGCGGCACGATGACGTCGATGTATTGCGGCATGGTGATCATTTCGCCGACGGCGGCGCGGTCCGTGGTTTCGACGATCTGCACCGCGTCCGCCGGCAGGCCGGCGCCGGCCAGCCCTTCGGCCACCAGCTTCGCCAGCGCCTGGTTGCAATGGATGGCTTCCGAACCGCCGCGCAGGATGGTGGCGTTGCCGCTCTTGATGCACAGCCCGGCGGCATCGACCGTGACGTTGGGCCGTGCCTCGTAGATGATGCCGATCACGCCCAGCGGCACGCGCATCTGGCCGACCTGGATGCCGCTCGGACGGTATTTCATGTTGGAGATTTCCCCGATCGGATCGGGCAACGCGACGATCTGCTCCAGGCCTTCGGCCATCGTCGCGATCGCCTGGTCGGACAGCGTGAGACGATCCAGCAATGCTTCAGCGAAGCCGTTGGCGCGCGCCGTTTCCAGATCCTTGCGGTTGGCGGCGCGCAGCGCATCGGCATCGCGCCGGATGGCGGCGGCGATCAACCCCAGTGCGCGGTTCTTGGCCGCCGTGTCGGCGCGGGCCATGGCGCGCGAGGCGTGCCGCGCGCGTTGGCCGATTTCGTTCATGTAGTGCTGGATATCCATGTGGACGTAACGCTCGTGTGGCGATGGATGATGACAATCGTTGTATTGGTTCGTCGTATTCGGCGGCTCGTCGTGCTGCATGGCGGACGGAAGCCTGCGTCAGCCTCGCGCGATCTTCAGCGCCAGCTGCAGCAGCGCGTCCCAGGCGTCGCCGGCATATGCCTTCGCGCGCAACCCTTTGACCATCTTATCGATTTGTGCTGCTTCCTGCAGCGCATCTTCCAGCGTCGCCAGCTTCAGGCGGCGCAATGCCGGTTCGACCAGGCGTTCGCGCGGGCCCCAGATGCGATGCTCTTTCGTCAATTGCCCCAGCGGCCGGCCAGCCGCGACGCCGGCTTTCAGTTTCAGCAAGGTGCGGATTTCTTCCGCCACCGCCCACAGCACCAGCGGCAGCGCCTCGCCTTCGCCCTTCAGTCCTTCCAGCATGCGCACCAGGCGCGCCGCGTCGCCGGACAACATCGCTTCGTTCAGCTTGAAGACGTCGTAGCGCGCGACGTTCAGCACGGCGTCGTGGATCTGTTCGAACGACAGCGGGCCTTCCGGGTACAGCAGCGCCAGCTTCTGGATTTCCTGGTGCGCGGCGAGCAGGTTGCCTTCGACGCGGTCGGCGATGAAATCGAGGCTGGCGCGCTCGGCGCTCTGCTTCTGCGTCGCCAGCCGCGCGCCCAACCAGGCGGGCAACTGCGCGCGCTCGACCAGCGGAATGTCGATGTAGACGCCGTGCTGCTGCAGGCTGGCGACCCAGGCCGCCTTCTGCGTGGCCCAGTCCAGTTTCGGCAGCGTGATCAGCGTGACGTTGTCCGGATTGGGCGCGCCGGCGTAGTCCTGCAGCGCCTGGCTGCCGTCCTTGCCCGGCTTGCCGGTCGGGATGCGCAGCTCGATCAGCTTACGCTCGCCGAACAGCGATTGTGACTGGCTGGCTGCCAGCAGCTCGCTCCAGCGGAAACTGCGCTCGACCACCAGCACGTCGCGTTCGGTGACGCCCTGCGCGCGTGCGGCGCGGCGTATCTTGTCGGCCGCTTCCAGCGCCAGCAGGTGCTCGTCGCTCGTGACGACGTACAAGCCGGCGAGCGGCTTGTTCAGGTGAGCGTCAAGCGCGTCGGGCCGCAGTTGCATCAGTGGCTTGCAGGATAGGCGCGGGTCGACGTGCCGGCACCCGACGTATCGACGCCCGACGTACTGGCGGCCGGCGTACCGGCGGCCGGCGCACCGGTCGGGACGGCGGACGAGGCCGGCATCTCGACCGGCTTTTCGATCGGCTTGATCGCGGCGATCCGGCGCAGCATCTGCTGCACGGCATCCGACTGCATGTCGCGGTACAGCATCGCTTCTTCCGATTCCTTCGCCAGTACCTCGTTCTCGTTGTAGCTCATGTCGCGCTCCAGCGTGATCGTGGTCGGCGGCAGCAGGTCGGCATGCTTCCTGTTCTGCACGCGGAACACGACGGTGTAGTCCAACCCGTATTCGCGTACGCGGCCCTGGCTGTTCAGCGACAGGATGGTCTTGTCGCGACGCTCGCTGACGATGCTGAGCACGGCTTCCGCTTCATCCGCGGTATCCGTCACGGTGACTTCGCCGCTGCCGCGGATGTTGCGGCGCAGTTCGCTGCCGAGCGAAGAGGTGGCCGGCACGTTGATGTAGATCGACTTGAACGGCAGGTTCTGTCCGAGGACCGAGCCGCGCAGCTTGAAGCCGCACGCGGACAGCGCGAGGGTCGAAACCAGCAGGGCGCACAACAGGAGGCGGTGTTTCAGCATGGCGTTTCCAGTCCGTGTATGGGTGATCAGGCGACGATGTTGACCAGCTTGCCGGGCACGACGATGATTTTCTTCGGCGTGCCTTCGATGAATTTTGCGACCGTTTCGTTGGCCAGCGCGGCGGCTTCGATCGCGGCCTTGTCGGCATCCTTGACGACGATCACGCTGCCGCGCAGCTTGCCGTTGACCTGCACCATCATCTCGATTTCGGCCTGTTCCAGCGCGGCGGCGTCGACCTGAGGCCAGGGCGCGTCGAGGATGTCGCCGAAGGTTTTTGCATAGCCGAGGTCCTGCCACAACACGTGCGCGATGTGCGGCGCGACCGGATACAGCACGCGCAGGAAGATGGACAGGCCTTCGCTGATGACGGCGTTCGAGGCGGCGGACTCGTCGAATTTCGCGCCTTCCAGCGTATTCAGCATTTTCATCGCGGCCGACACGACGGTGTTGTACTGGACGCGTTTGTAGTCGCTGTCGGCCTGCTGCAGCACCTTGTGGATGTCGCGGCGCAGCGCCTTGTGCGACTCATTACAGGTTTGCTGCAGCGTTTTCGGATCGAGTACATCGTTCTTCGCCACGCGTCCAGCTTGCGCATATGCATAGTTCCATACGCGGCGCAGGAAGCGGTTCGCGCCTTCTACGCCCGAACCGGACCATTCCAGCGTCTGCTCCGGCGGCGCGGCGAACATCGTGAACAGGCGCGCGGTATCGGCGCCGTACTGGTCGATCTGCGCTTGCGGGTCGATGCCGTTGTTCTTCGATTTCGACATCTTCTCGGTGTCGCCGAGTTCGACCGGCTGGCCGTCCGTCTTCAGCGTGGCGGAGACCGGGCGGCCCTTGTCGTCGAAGCGCAGTTCGACGTCGGCAGGGTTGAACCAGGTCTTCTTGCCGCTCGCATCTTCGCGGTAATAGGTTTCGTTCAGCACCATGCCCTGCGTCAGCAGGTTGGTGAACGGCTCGTCGAATTTGACCAGGCCGAAGTCGCGCATGACCTTGGTCCAGAAGCGCGCGTACAGCAGGTGCAGCACGGCGTGCTCGATGCCGCCGATGTACTGGTCCATCGGCATCCAGTAATCGTTGCGCGCATCGACCATCGCATCGTTCGAACCGGGCGAGCAGTAGCGCATGAAGTACCACGACGAATCGACGAAGGTGTCCATCGTGTCGGTTTCGCGCCGCGCCGGCTTGCCGCATTGGGGGCAGTCGACGTGCAGGAATTGCTCATGTTTGTTCAGCGGATTGCCGCTGCCGTCCGGCACGCAGTCTTCCGGCAGCACGACCGGCAGGTCCTTCTCCGGTACCGGCACGTCGCCGCAGTCGGCGCAGTGGATCATCGGGATCGGCGTGCCCCAGTAGCGCTGGCGCGAGATGCCCCAGTCGCGCAGGCGGTAGGTGATTTTCTTTTCGCCCAGGCCCTTGGCGGTGAGATCGGCGGCGATTGCGTCGACCGCCTGCTGATAGTTCAGGCCGTCGTACTTGCCGGAATGGATGCAGCGGCCGTGTTCCTTGTCGCCGTACCATTCCTGCCATTGCGCGTCGGAGAAGGACTGGCCTTCGACGGCTATGACCTGCCGGATCGTCAAACCGTATTTCTTCGCGAACGCGAAATCGCGCTCGTCGTGCGCCGGCACGCCCATCACGGCGCCGTCGCCGTAGCTCATCAGCACGTAATTGCCGACCCACACCTCGACCTGATCACCGGTCAGCGGATGCGTGACGAACAGGCCGGTCGGCATGCCTTTCTTTTCCATCGTCGCCATGTCGGCTTCGATGACGCTGCCCTTCTTGCATGCGGCGATGAAATCGGCGAGCTGAGGATTCGATGTGGCGGCGAAGGCGGCCAGCGGATGCTCGGCCGCCACGGCGCAGAAGGTTACGCCCATGATGGTGTCGGCGCGCGTGGTGAAGACCCACAGCTTGCCGCCGTTGATCGGGTGGCCGCCGTCCTTGATGTCATGCGTGAACGCGAAGCGCACGCCGGTCGACTTGCCTATCCAGTTCGACTGCATAATGCGCACGCGTTCCGGCCAGCCGGGCAGCTTGTGGTCGACGTAGTCGAGCAGCTCTTCTGCGTAGTCGGTGATGCGCGCGTAGTACATCGGGATCTCGCGTTTCTCGATCAGCGCGCCGGAGCGCCAGCCGCGGCCGTCGATCACCTGTTCGTTGGCGAGCACGGTCTGGTCGACCGGGTCCCAGTTCACGGTGCCGGTCTTCCTGTAGATGATGCCTTTCTCGAGCATCTTCAGGAACATCCACTGGTTCCACTTGTAGTACTCGGGCTTGCAGGCCGTCATCTCGCGCGACCAGTCGATCGCCAGGCCCATAGCCTGCATCTGCGACTTCATGTACGCGATGTTCGAGTAGGTCCATTGCGCGGGCGGCACATTGTTCTGCATTGCCGCGTTTTCCGCCGGCATGCCGAACGCGTCCCAGCCCATTGGCATCAGCACGTTGTAGCCGTTCATGCGCAGATAGCGGTACATCACGTCGTTGATCGTGTAGTTGCGCACGTGGCCCATGTGCAGCTTGCCGGACGGGTAGGGCAGCATCGAGCAGGCGTAGAACTTCTTCTTCGGCTTGCCGTGCGCATCGAGCGCATGTTCGACGGCCTTGTAGGCATCGATGGCTTGCCAGTGGGCGCGCGCCGCTTGTTCCACGTCGGCGGGGCTGTATTTATCTTGCATGACGGATGGAGCTGGAAAATGGAAGTGAAGGCCGTGATTATACTGGCTCGCCGGGGCCGTGGTTGCGCGGGAACGCGGCTTGGCGCCGGCCTTTCCGGCATGCCGCGGCGCGGCGGTTGTGGCGCGGCGGCTGTGACAGATTCAAGCCAGTTGCAGTTCGAGGGCGGGCTTTTCGCCGTAGTCCGCGTAGCGGTCGTTGATGGCGTCGATGCAGAACTGGATGTCGTCGAGGATTTCGGGCGCGTGGCGGCGCAGCGCGTCGGCGTGGCGGATCGTGATGCGCAGCGTTTCGTCCCGCCGCAGGCGGAATTTCGTCATGCCGTCGTCGTCGCGCAGGTAGCTGAGGCAATCGACCCAGGCATCCATCGTGCTGCCGTAGAAGTCGGGAAAACCGAAGGCATCGCGGCAGAGCGCATGGAAGCTGTCCCAGTCGGTGATGACCTTGCCGTCCAGTTGTACCGCCGCCATGGCCGTCTGCGTGCTCGTTCAGCGCAGGCCGAGCACGTCCTGCATGTCGTACAGGCCGGTTTTTCTGCCGGCCAGGAAGCGCGCGGCGCGCAGGCTGCCCAGCGCATAGGAGACGCGGCTGGAGGACTTGTGCGAGATCTCGATGCGCTCGCCGGTGCCGGCGAACAGCACGGTATGGTCGCCCACGATGTCGCCGCCGCGCACCGTCGCGAAGCCGATCGACGACGGATCGCGCTCGCCGGTCACGCCCTTGCGCTCCCACACGGCGACCTCGTTCAGGTCGCGGCCCAGCGCGCGTGCGATCACCTCGCCCATGCCGATCGCGGTGCCGGACGGCGCGTCGACCTTGTGGCGGTGGTGCGCCTCGATGATCTCGATGTCGTAGCCTTCGGAAAAATTCTTCGCCGCCATTTCCAGCAGCTTCATCGTGACGTTGACGCCGACGCTCATGTTGGGCGCGAACACGATGGACGTGTAGTTCGCCGCTTCGGCGATGGCGGCCTTGCCGGCGGCGTCGAAGCCGGTAGTGCCGATGACCATCTTGATGCCGTTGGCCGCGCAGTAGGCCAGGTGCTGCAGCGTGCCTTCCGGCCGCGTGAAGTCGATCAGGAACTGCGCGCCGGCCAGGCCCTTGTCCAGCACGGCCTCGATCGCGACGCCGGCCGGCTTGCCGAGAAAGGCGGCGGCGTCCGTGCCGATGGCGGGCGTGCCGGCGACGTCCAGTGCGCCGGACAGTACCGCGTCGTCGGCGTTCAGGATGGCTTCGATCAGCATGCGGCCCATGCGGCCCGAGGCGCCGGCGACGGCGATGTGCATACGGTTCATCTGCAAAGGTGCCCGGAAATTATTGCTTCTTGGCCTGTTTGGCCTTGTTGGCGATGCGCGCCAGGTAGTCGGCTTCGGTCGGCAGGTTGCCGGCGCCCTCGATGCGCGCCACGCGGTTGTCCTTGAAGTAGATCGTCACCCGGCTGGTGGTGGTCGGGCCGTTGCCCTTCTGCAGCCAGAACAGGTAGTCCCAGCGGTTCGCGTGGAAGATGTCGGTCAGCAGCGGCGTGCCCATCAGGAAGATCACCTGGTCGGGCGTCATGCCGACCTGCAGCTGGGCGACCATTTCCTTCGACACGAAATTGCCCTGCTGGATGTCGGGGCGATAGGGCGTGAAGATGCCGAGGAAGGGCTTCTTGTGCTGGATGACCCGCACGCCGCCGGTGTCGTCCGCCTGGGCCGTGGCCTGGGCGGCTGCCGGCGCCGCCGGTTTGGCTTCTGCGCCTGCGGGCGCCTTGGCGTCGGGAGCGGCGGCGGACGACTTGGCCGGAGTTGGCTCTTCCATCAGCGGATTCTTCGAAGCGCAGCCGCCCAGCAGGGCCGCCAGGGCAAAACAGCAGAATGCCGCGGCGGAAGCGCGCTTGACGGGGAGAGGCAACTTTTGCATAAAGGTCTCTGGCGATTGAGAAATGGGCCCAAAACGCTATATGATAAAGCAGATAACCCTGATCTGATCAAAACATGCCGAACAATCCATCCGAGCTGAAGGCCAGCGGCCTCAAGGCGACGCTGCCGCGCCTCAAGATACTCGACATCTTCCAGAACAGTCCCGTGCGCCACCTGAGCGCCGAGGACGTGTACCGGATGCTCCTGTCCGAAAACATGGACGTCGGCCTGGCCACCGTGTATCGCGTGCTGACGCAATTCGAACAGGCCGGCATTTTGCACCGCAATCATTTCGAGACCGGCAAGGCGGTGTTCGAGCTGAACGAAGGCTCGCACCACGACCATCTGGTGTGCCTGGATTGCAGCCGCGTGGAAGAGTTCTACGACGAGGAGATCGAGAAGCGCCAGCAGAAGATCGCCAAGGAGCGCGGTTTCGATATCGCCGAACACGCGCTGGCGCTGTACGGCCATTGCATCAAGCCCAACTGCCCGCACCGCGGCGGGCACTAGCCGATCGCAAGCCGGGCTTACAGCCCCGGCGTATGGCTGAGGGCGTTGGACAGCACCTTGGCCGTGATGTCGACGATCGGAATGACGCGCTCGTAGGCCATGCGCATCGGGCCGATGACGCCCAGCGTGCCGACCACCTTGCCGTTGACCTTGTAAGGCGACGTCACCACGCTCATCTCGTCCACCGGCACCAGGCTGGATTCGCCGCCGATGAAGATCTGCACACCGGTCGCCTTGTTCGAGATGTCCAGCAGCTGCATCAGGCTGGTCTTCTGCTCGAACAGGTCGAACAGCTTGCGCAGCGAAGCCATGTTGGACGACAGGTCGGACACGCTCAGCAGGTTGCGCTCGCCGGAGATCACCACGTCGTCGCTGTCGTCGTTCATCGCGTCGCTGCCGGCCTGGACCGCCGCCTGCATCAGGCGCGTCATGTCGTCGTGCAGCTGTTTCAGCTCGCCCTGCAGGCGCAGCCTGACGTCGTCGAAGCTGTGGCCGCCGAAATTCTGGTTGATGTAATTGGCCGCCTGCGTCAGCTGCGCCGGCGAATAGTCGACGTCGGTCAGCAGCAGGCGGTTCTGCACGTCGCCGTTGGGGCCGACGATGACCAGCAGGATGCGCTTTTCGGACAGGCGCAGGAAATCGATCTGCTGGAACACCGATTCGCGGCGCGGCGTCAGCACGATGCCGGCGAACTCGGACAGCGAGGACAGGATCTGCGCGGCGTTGGAAATGATCTTCTGCGACGAACCGGACTGCACCGTCGACTGCAGCTTGGATTCGACGGTGCTTTCGTCGAGCGGCTGCACGGTCAGCAGCGTGTCGACGAACATGCGGTAGCCGCGCGGCGTCGGCACGCGGCCGGCGGAAGTGTGAGGGCTGGCGACCAGGCCCATTTCCTCCAGGTCCGCCATGATGTTGCGGATCGTGGCCGGCGACAGGTCGAGCCCGGAAATCCTGGACAGCGCGCGCGAGCCGACTGGCTGGCCGTCCGCGATGTAGCGTTCGACCAGCGCTTTCAGCAGGGTTTGTGCGCGGTTGTCCAGTTTCATGGTCACTGTATTGTAATGAGTGCCGATGCCGTGCGGCAAGCGGTGTCCCGTCCGTTGTGGCGTGCGCTGGCGCAGTGGTCCACGTGTCTATTTGGCAGCGTCCGCGCTCATCTGCTCGGCCAACCAGGCGTCGAGTTCGTGCAGCGAGCGGCAGACGGCATCCGGCACGACATGTTCCGGCCGCGCGCGGTCGAAGCGGTTCATCCATACGGCCCGCAGCCCGGCGCGCTGCGCAGCCTGTACGTCCAGCACGGGATCATCGCCGACGAACACGGCTTCGCGCGGGTCAACGCCGAGACGTGCGCAGGCCGCATGAAAAATCGACGGGTCCGGCTTGGCGCAACCGAAGGTGTGCGCGGCGAGAGAGGCGTCGAAATGGTGCGCGATACCGATCGCTTCCAGATCGGCAAAGCCGTTCGATACGGAACCGACGGCGAAGCGGTTGCGCAGGCGTGCCAGTCCCGGCGCGACGTCCTCGAACAGCGCGACGGCATTGCGGGCGGCCGCGAAGACCGCCATCGCTTCGTCCACGCGCGCCGCGTCGGCGCCGCTCAGCGCGCAGGCTTTCGTCAGCGTGGCGTGGCGCAGCGCCCACAGGTCGAAGCCGAAGCGCGCCTCGGTGGGCGCGAGCTCGTCGCGCAGCGCGCGCAGCTCTTCGCTGCTGAAACGGCGGGCCAGCGCGGGGAGCTGCGCGCCCAGCCAGGCATACAGCGCGGTTTCGGCCTGCGCAATCACCGGCGCGGTCGCCCACAGCGTGTCGTCGAGATCGAACAGGACGGCCTTGATCGGATGCATCTTCATTGTCAACTATTCATGCGCGCCGCATGCCTCTTCGCGCAGGCAAAAAGCGCAATGCGAGCCCGGACCGCCTGCGGAGTGGCGCCCGGTTGAAGAATTATGGTCTAATCTGCAGCATCATGCTGCCTACTTCCCATACCTATCCCTCGTCGTCCTTCCAAACCGTCGCGATTTTCGCCAAGCAGAAAGTGGATGAAACCGTCCACTCCGTCAGCGAAATCGCGGAATCACTGACCCAGATCGCCGATTTCCTGCTTGCCACCGGCCGCCGCGTCATCTTCGGCGCGCTGACCGCCACCATGTTCGGCATCGACGTCGACAAGTACGAATCGATGCCGCTGATGGAGATCGGCAGCGTGGCCGACGTCGCGGTGGTGGTCGGCGGCGACGGCACCATGCTGGGCATCGCCCGGCAGCTCGCGCCTTTCCACGTGCCGCTGATCGGCATCAATCAGGGCCGGCTGGGCTTCATGACCGACATCTCGCTGGACCAGATGATGCCGGTGCTGCACGACATGCTGAACGGCCGGGCCTCGTCGGAGCGGCGCAGCCTGCTGGAAGGCGAAATCATCCGCGACGGCGTCTCCATGCATCACACGCTGGCGTTCAACGACGTCGTGCTGACGCGTGACTCCGGCTCCGGCATGGTGGAACTGCGCGTGGAGGTCGACGGACATTTCATGTCCAACCAGCGTTCCGACGGCCTGATCATCGCCACGCCGACCGGTTCCACCGCCTACGCATTGTCCGCCGGCGGCCCGATCCTGCATCCCAGCCTGACCGGCCTGGTGATGGTGCCGATCGCGCCGCACGCGCTGTCCAACCGCCCGATCGTGCTGCCCGACAGCAGCGAGATCATGATCGAGGTGGTCGGCGGCCGCGACAGCAACCTGAATTTCGACATGCAGTCGGTGGCGCGCCTGCAGCACCGCGACCGCGTGGTGGTCAAGCGTTCCGAGCACGCGATCACCTTCCTGCATCCGCGCGGCTGGAACTATTACGACACGCTGCGCGAAAAGCTGCACTGGAACGAATATCCATCGGTCCAAGGACAGCTGAAATGAGCGCGGCCGGGCTTGCCGAGTCCTGACTTGCGTTCGCGTCCCGCCATCGTCGCCTGAAACCATTCATGCTGCGCACGCTCTCCATCCGCGATTTCGTCATCGTCGACGCCCTCGAACTCGAGTTCGCGCCCGGCTTCACCGTCTTTACCGGTGAGACCGGCGCCGGCAAGTCGATCCTGATCGATGCGCTGGCGCTGGCGCTCGGCGGCCGTGGCGACGCCAGCGTGGTGCGCGAGGGCGCTGCCAAGGCCGACATCACGGCCGAGTTCTCGATCGACATCACGGCCGGGTCCGCAGGCGGCCCATTGCAGGCCTGGCTGGCCGAGCGCGAATTCGACAGCGAGGAAGGCAGCCTGCTGCTGCGCCGCGTGATCGACGGCGCCGGCCGCTCGAAGGCTTTCATCAACGGCATCGCGGCCACCGCAGCGCAGTTGCGCGAGCTGGGCGAACATCTGGTCGACATCCACGGCCAGCATGCGCACCAGTCGCTGCTGAAGGGCGACGCGCAGCGCACGCTGCTGGACAGCCACGCCGGCCTGCAGGACGACGCGAAGGCGGTGGCCGCGGCCTACCGCAACTGGCGCGCGCTGGCGAAGCAGCGCGAGGAATTCGAAGCGAATGCGAAGAACGTGCTGCGCGAACGCGAACGCCTCGAGTGGCAGGTCGGCGAGCTGGAGAAGCTGGCGCCGAAGCCGGGCGAATGGAGCGAGATCGGCGGCGAGCACAGTCGTCTGTCGCACGCCGCCAGTTTGATCGAGGGCGCGCAGGAAGCCCTGAACCTGATTTCCGAGGCCGACACGCCGATGCTGTCGCAGCTGTCGTCGCTGACCGCGAAGCTGGGCAAGCTGGCCGATCTCGACGGCGCGCTGCAGCCGGTGCTCGACGTGCTGGAGCCGGCGCGCATCCAGCTGCAGGAAGCCGTCTATGCGTTGAACGACTACCTCGGCCGCATCGAGCTGGACCCGCAGCGGCTGCGCGAGGTCGAGCGGCGCATGGAAGACCTGCACGCGGCCGCGCGCAAGTTCCACGTCGCAGCGGACGACCTGCCGCAGGAACTGGAAACCTTGTCCGCGCAGTTGCGCCAGCTGGCCGACGCCAGCGACCTCGACGCCGTGCGCGCGCAGGAGGAAAAGCGGAAGGCCGCCTACCTGGGCGCCGCGCAGAAGCTGTCGAAGGCGCGCGCCAGGGCGGCAAAGGATCTCGGCGCGGCCGTCACCGCGGCGATGCAGGAGCTCGGCATGGGCGGCGGCAGCTTCGCCGTTGCGCTGCATGCCGGCGAGCCGGCCGCCGTCGGCCTGGAGCAGATCGAGTTCCTGGTCGCCGGCCACGCCGGCACCACGCCGCGGCCGCTGGCCAAGGTGGCGTCGGGCGGCGAGCTGGCGCGCATCGCGCTGGCGATCTCGGTCATCGCCTCCAGCGCGACGGCGACGCCGACGCTGATCTTCGACGAGGTCGACAGCGGCATCGGCGGCGGCGTGGCGGAAGTGGTCGGGCGCCTGCTGAAGCGGCTCGGACGGGACCGGCAGGTGCTGTGCGTGACCCATCTGCCGCAGGTGGCCAGCCAGGCCAACCAGCACTTCCAGGTCAGCAAGAAGAGCGGCGGCGGCAAGACCCTGTCGTCCATCGGCGCGCTGGATGCCGACGCCCGTGTCGAGGAAATCGCCCGCATGCTCGGCGGGCTGGAGATCACCGCCACCACCCGATCACACGCGCGCGAGTTGCTGGCGAGCTGAAACCGCCGCACAATGGCGGTCCCTTGCCGGAAAGGCCATATTCCTTCCGGCGGTCAGAGAATTCCGCACCCATGCCATATCGCCCCGAACCGCCGCATACGCACGGCACCGTGCCGCAGACCGCCGTCGTGCTGATCAATCTCGGCACGCCGGACGCGCCGACCACCGGCGCGGTGCGTCGTTACCTGAAGGAATTCCTGTCCGATCCGCGCGTGGTCGAAATTCCCGCTGCCGCCTGGTGGTGGATCCTGCGCCTGTTCATCCTGCCGTTCCGCTCGAGCCGCTCTGCGCAGAAGTACGCCAGCATCTGGACCAACGAAGGCTCGCCGCTGAAGGTACACACCGAACGGCAGGCAAAGCTGCTGGCCGCGCGCCTGGACGAACGCGGCTACGGCATCCGCGTCGCATACGCGATGCGGTACGGCAATCCCGCCGTCGGCGCGGTGCTGCAGAAGCTGAAGGAGGAGGGCTGCGAGCGCATACTCGTCGTGCCAGCCTATCCACAGTATTCCGGCGGCACCACGGCTTCGCTGTTCGATGCGGTGTTCCGCCACTATGCGCGCACGCGCAACGTCCCCGAGCTGCGCTTCGTCAAGCACTATCACGACCACGAAGGCTATCTGCGCGCGTTGCGCCACTCGGTGCTCGCGTACTGGGAGATGGCCGGCCGGCCGGACAAGCTCGTCATGAGCTTTCACGGCATGCCGAAGCGCACCTTGACGCTGGGCGATCCCTATCACTGCGAATGCCACAGGACTGCGCGGCTGCTGGCGGCGGAACTGGGGCTGGCGCAGGACCAGTACCTGGTGACCTTCCAGTCGCGTTTCGGCAGGGCGGAATGGCTGCAGCCCTATACCGCGCCGACGCTGAAGCAGCTGGCGCAGGGCGGCGCGAAGCGGGTGGACGTGATCTGCCCCGGCTTCACCAGCGATTGCCTGGAGACGCTGGAAGAGATCGCTATCGAGGCGCGGCGCGATTTCCTGCAGGCGGGCGGCGAGACGTTCCATTACATCCCTTGCCTGAACGAGGATGAGGCGTGGATACGCGCGCTAGCCGAACTGGTGGAACTGCACACGGTCGGCTGGCCGACGCGGCAGTCCGCCGCCCTACGCGAAGAGCAGGAGGCGCAGGCGCGCGCCTCGCTGGCGCATGCCCGCCGCCTGGGCGCCGAGCGCTGATCCGCTGACGGTACGTGGCGTCGCCTGACCGCTGACCCGTTTAGGGCGCGACGGGCATCCCGGCAAAAAGTCCCGGCAATATCCCTTGAAATAGTATGGGATAGCCCCATTTGGTTTGTCGAATTGATATTTTCTTGTCGTAACTTATTGATTGTTGGAGATTTTTTGATGCAAGACCAGGAAAAGTACGCAGAGCAGGCGGCCTCGCTGGACGAAGCGGCCACGCCGGAAGCGCAGACCGCGTCCGCCGCCATGCCCTCGCTGGAGGAGCAACTGGCGTCGGCGCAACAGCTGGCGCAGGAATTCCAGGATGCGTTCCTGCGCGCCAAGGCCGAGAACGAGAATGTGCGCCGCCGCGCGCAGGAAGACGTCGCGCGGGCGCACAAATTCGCGATCGAGAGCTTTGCGGAAGCCCTGGTGCCGGTCAAGGACAGCCTCGAGATGGCGCTGCAGGTCGCCACGCCGTCGGTCGAATCGCTGAAGGAAGGCGTGGACATGACGTTGAAGCAGCTGTCCGCCGCGTTCGAAAAGAACCGCCTGCAGGAAATCAAGCCGGAAAAGGGCGAGAAGCTGGACCCGATGAAGCACCAGGCGATCTCGATGGTGCCCGCCGAGCAGGAGCCCAACACTGTCGTCAGCGTGCTGCAGAAGGGCTACCTGATCGCCGACCGCCTGCTGCGTCCGGCGCTGGTCACGGTGGCGCAGGAAAAATAATGCGGTGCTTGAAAGCACTCCCCGCCGCCGCATATTGGATACAGTGCATTCGTTAATTCAAGAAATCCACGTTTTTAACTATTTCGCATTACAGACTTAAGGGACATTCCATCATGGGCAAAATCATTGGTATCGATTTGGGCACGACCAACTCCTGCGTAGCGATCATGGAGGGCGGCAAATCGAAAGTCATCGAAAACTCCGAAGGCGCGCGTACCACGCCTTCCGTCATCGCTTATCAGGAGGATGGCGAGATTCTCGTTGGCGCACCGGCCAAACGCCAGGCGGTGACCAATCCGAAGAACACGCTGTTCGCCGTCAAGCGCCTCATCGGCCGCAAGTTCGACGAGAAGGAAGTGCAGAAGGACATCGGCCTGATGCCGTACGAGATCACCAAAGCCGACAACGGTGACGCCTGGGTCTCGGTGCGCGGCAAGAAGCTGGCGCCGCCGCAGATTTCCGCCGAAGTGCTGCGCAAGATGAAGAAGACCGCCGAGGACTATCTCGGCGAGGAAGTGACCGAAGCCGTCATCACGGTGCCGGCCTACTTCAACGACTCGCAACGCCAGGCGACCAAGGACGCCGGCCGCATCGCCGGTCTGGACGTCAAGCGCATCATCAACGAACCGACCGCGGCCGCGCTGGCCTTCGGCCTCGACAAGACCGAAAAGGGCGACCGCAAGATCGCCGTGTATGACCTCGGCGGCGG
>Ga0164242_10000499_pt1 | contig 47070 bp, 32 predicted proteins | sample OricomgcompostMG_FD_108783 | JGI IMG/M metagenome (GOLD analysis project Ga0164242, IMG submission 108783) | Miracle-Growth compost microbial communities from Emeryville, California, USA - Original compost - Miracle growth compost (MG) ... | reverse complement strand
GGCCGCGGTCAACGAGCACGACCTCGCCGTCGTCTCGGTCCTCTCGGGCAACCGCAACTTCGAGGGCCGCATCAACCCCGACGTGAAGATGAACTACCTCGCGTCGCCGCCGCTGGTCATCGCGTACGCGCTCGCCGGGACCATGGACTTCGACTTCGAGTCCGACCCGCTGGGCCGCGACGCCGACGGCAACCCGATCTTCCTCCGGGACATCTGGCCGACGGCCGACGAGGTCCAGGCGACGATCGACGCGTCGATCGACCGGGACATGTTCACCGAGGACTACGCGAACGTCTTCGCGGGCGACGAGCGCTGGCAGGGCCTGCCCACGCCCGAGGGCTCGGTCTTCGAGTGGGACGACGAGTCGACCTACGTGCGCAAGCCCCCGTACTTCGAGGGCATGGGCCTCGAGCCGGAGGCGGTCGCGGACATCTCCGGCGCCCGCGTGCTCGCGAAGCTCGGCGACTCGGTCACGACCGACCACATCAGCCCCGCGGGGGCGATCAAGCCGGACAGCCCGGCCGGTCGCTACCTCACCGAGCACGGCATCGAGCGCAAGGACTTCAACTCCTACGGCTCGCGCCGCGGGAACCACGAGGTCATGATCCGCGGCACCTTCGCGAACATCCGCCTCAAGAACCAGCTCCTCGACGGCGTGGAAGGCGGCTTCACGTACAACTTCGTGAAGGACGCCCAGGACACCATCTACGACGCGGCGCAGGACTACGCGGCGCAGGGCACCCCGCTCGTCATCCTGGGCGGCAAGGAGTACGGCTCGGGCTCGAGCCGTGACTGGGCCGCGAAGGGCACCGCGCTGCTCGGCGTGAAGGCCGTCATCACCGAGAGCTTCGAGCGCATCCACCGCTCGAACCTCATCGGCATGGGCGTCCTCCCGCTGCAGTTCCCCGAGGGCGAGGACGCCGGCTCGCTCGGCCTCGACGGCACCGAGACCTTCGACATCGCCGGGATCACCGCGCTCAACGAGGGCTCGACCCCGCGGACCGTCCACGTGACGGCCACCAAGGAAGACGGCGCCACGGTCGAGTTCGACGCGGTCGTGCGCATCGACACGCCCGGGGAGGCCGACTACTACCGCAACGGCGGGATCCTGCAGTACGTGCTGCGCTCGCTCGTGGGCTGAGACTCAGCGCCCCCGCGACGGCCGGGTCGACCTTCGGGTCGGCCCGGCCGTTCGTCGTCCGTGGACGGTCGTGGACGGTGGCTGCCCAGGACGCGGGCGACCGGCGCCCGACCCGGACGGGGGGTGCTGCGGGCGGCGGCCTCAGAGCGGGAGGTCGAGGGCGCGACCCGTGTCCCAGGGCTCGGCCCAGCCGAGCCGGTCGAGCAACGCGTCGAGGACGCCCGCCGTGAACCCCCAGATCAGGTGCTCGCGGTCCTCGGCACGCACCACGAAGCCCGGCGCCCGGTAGGCGTTGCTGCCGCGGTGGGCCACGACGGTCCGCCGGTTCTCCGGGTCGACGAGGTCCGCGACCGGCACCCGGAACACCTGTGCGGACTCGCCGACGTCGACGACGCGCACGGGCGTCGGGGTCGCCCACCAGCCCAGCACGGGGGTGACGAGGTGGTTGCTCACCGGGAGGGGGAGCGGCGGGAACGTGCCGAGCACCTCGACGCCCGACGCGTCGAGCCCGGTCTCCTCGACCGCCTCGCGCAGCGCGGCGCCGACGGGTCCGTCGTCGCCCGGGTCGACCCGTCCGCCTGGGAACGCGACCTGCCCGGCGTGCTGGCCGAGCGTGGGGGCCCGGGCCAGCAGCAGCACGTCGAGGTCGCGTGCGACCGCGGCGGCCCGGTGCGCGGACGGCGACGAGTCGAGCACGCCGAACAGGACGAGCACCGCGGCGTCGCGGACGCGGTCGGCATCCATCGTGCCGATGGCGTGCCGCCACGAGGTCGCCCAGCCGACGTCGCCGTGGACCAGCGCGGCGAGCTGGTCGCGCGCCGCGCCGGGCGGCGTCACCAGCTCTCCGGGACCGGCGCGCCCTCCGCGTACCCGGCGGCCGACTGGACCCCGACGACGGCACGCTCGAAGTACTCCTCGATCGTCGAGGCGCCCGCGTAGGTGAACGAGCTCCGGACGCCCGACGTGATCGAGTCGAGCAGGTCCTCGACGCCCGGGCGCCTCGGCTCGAGGTACATGCGCCCGGTCGAGATGCCCTCCTCGTACAGCCCCTTGCGGGCCCGGTCGAACGGCGAGCCGCCGACGGTGCGGGCCGCGACCGCGCGTGCGGACGCCATCCCGAACGAGTCCTTGTAGAGGCGACCCGTGCCGTCGTCGTGCAGGTCGCCGGGCGACTCGTGCGTCCCGGCGAACCACGAGCCGATCATGACCTGGGACGCCCCCGCGGCGAGCGCGAGCGCGACGTCCCGGGGGTGGCGGACGCCGCCGTCGGCCCAGACGTGCTTGCCGAGCTCGCGTGCCGCCTCCGCGCACTCGAGGACCGCGGAGAACTGGGGTCGCCCGACGCCGGTCATCATGCGCGTCGTGCACATGGCGCCCGGGCCGACGCCCACCTTGAGGATGTCGGCGCCGGCCGCGACGAGGTCGCGCACGCCGTCGGCCGTCACCACGTTCCCTGCGACGACGGGAACGTCGGGGGAGACGCTGCGGACGGCGTCGAGCGCCTGGAGCATCTTGACCTGGTGCCCGTGCGCGGTGTCGACGACGAGCGTGTCGATGCCTGCGTCGAGGAGCGCGCGCGTCTTGCCGGCGACGTCGCCGTTGATCCCGACGGCGGCCGCGACGCGCAGACGTCCGGCGGCGTCGACCGCGGGCGCGTAGACGGAGGAGCGCAGCGCGCCCTTCTGGGTCAGGACGCCGACCAGGTTCCCGTCACGCACGACGGGCGCGAGGTGGTGCCGACGCTCGTGCAGGAGCGTGAACGCCTTCTCGAGCGCGCCGGCGTCGGCGCGGCCGTCCGGCCCGAGCGGTCCGAGCTCGCTCACGTCGAGCGTGGTCGGGTCGGGCGTCATCACCTCGCGCACCTGGGTGAAGAGGTCGACGCCCTGGCAGTCGCCGGTCGCGACGACCCCGACGGGCCGGCCCTGGTCGACGACCACCGCCGCGCCGTGGCTGCGCTTGCCGAGCAGGGACAGCGCCGTCTGGACGGTGTCGCCGGGTGCCACCACGACGGCCGACTCCACGACCGGGTCCTTCGACTTCACGTCCGCGACGACGTCCGCGACGACATCGACGGGGATGTCCTGGGGGATCACCACGAGGCCGCCGCGGCGCGCCACGGTCTCGGCCATCCGACGGCCGGCGACCGCCGTCATGTTCGCGACGACGATCGGGATCGTCGTGCCCGTGCCGTCGGTGCTCGACAGGTCGACGTCGAAGCGGGACGTGACGTCGGAGCGCGAGGGGACGAGGAAGACGTCGCCGTAGGTGAGGTCGGTCACGGGCGTCTGCCCGGGCAGGAAGCGCATGGTTCGAGTCTAGGGCGGCGCGGCCGTGGGACCCGTGGCGTGCGTCACGGTCCACCGGGCGCACCCACGACGCGCACACCCCGGCCACGTGGACGGCGCAGGTCGCCGCGTAGACTCGACCGATGGCCGGGCACCGGTGGTGCACCGGCCGCACGCGGCCCACGGGTCGACCGCACGACGAGAGGATGAGCGCCGATGGGGCTGCTGGAGCAGATCTCGGGACCACGGGACCTGGATGCGCTGAGCCCCGCGCAGCTGCGGCAGCTCGCCGCCGAGATCCGGGAGTTCCTGGTCCAGGCGGTCTCGCGCACCGGTGGGCACCTCGGCCCGAACCTGGGTGTCGTCGAGCTGACGCTCGCGATGCACCGGGTGTTCGAGTCGCCGCGCGACACGTTCGTGTTCGACACGGGCCACCAGTCGTACGTGCACAAGCTGCTCACCGGGCGGCAGGACTTCTCGACGCTGCGGCAGAAGGACGGCCTCGCGGGCTACCCGAGCCGCGCCGAGTCCGAGCACGACGTCGTCGAGAACTCGCACGCGTCCACCTCGCTGAGCTGGGCCGACGGGATCGCCCGGGCGAACACGGTGCGCGGTCTGCGCGACCGGCACGTGGTCGCGGTGATCGGCGACGGCGCGCTCACCGGCGGCATGGCCTGGGAGGCCATCAACAACATCTCCGCGGCCGAGGACCGGCGTCTCGTGGTCGTCGTCAACGACAACGGCCGGTCGTACTCGCCGACCATCGGCGGCCTCGCCAACCACCTGGCCACCCTCCGCACCACCAGGGGCTACGAGCAGTTCCTCTCCTGGGGCAAGGAGGCGCTGCAGCGCACCCCCGTCGTCGGCCAGCCGCTCTTCGAGACCCTCCACGGCGCCAAGAAGGGCCTCAAGGACTTCATCGCCCCGCAGGGCATGTTCGAGGACCTCGGCCTGAAGTACCTCGGCCCGATCGACGGCCACGACGAGCAGGCCGTGGAGTCCGCGCTGCGCCGGGCCAAGAACTTCGGCGGACCGGTGATCGTGCACTGCCTCACCGAGAAGGGCCGCGGCTACCGCCCGGCCGAGCAGCACGAGGAGGACCACTTCCACGGCATCTCGGTGATCCACCCGGACACCGGCCTGCCCGTGAAGTCCGCCGGCCTGGACTGGACCTCCGTCTTCGGCGAAGAGATGGTCGCGCTCGGCCGCGAGCGCGAGGACGTGGTCGCGATCACGGCCGCCATGCTGCACCCCGTCGGCCTGGGCCCATTCGCCAAGGAGTTCCCCGAGCGCACCTTCGACGTCGGCATCGCCGAGCAGCACGCCGCCGTCTCCGCGGCGGGCCTGGCCACCGGCGGCCTGCACCCGGTCGTCGCCCTCTACGCGACCTTCCTCAACCGCGCCTTCGACCAGGTGCTGATGGACGTCGCGCTGCACCGCTGCGGCGTGACCTTCATGCTCGACCGGGCCGGCGTCACCGGCGCCGACGGCGCCAGCCACAACGGCATGTGGGACATGTCGATCCTCCAGGTCGTCCCCGGCCTGCGGATCGCCGCCCCGCGCGACGCCGACCAGCTCCGCCTGCAGCTGCGCGAGGCGGTGGACGTGGACGACGCGCCGACCGTGGTGCGGTACTCCAAAGGCGCGGTCGGCCCGGCCGTCCCCGCGCTGGGCCGGATCGGCGGGATGGACGTGCTGCGGGCCGGCGGCGCCGACCCCTTCGCCGTCCAGGTCCCCTCCCAGACCCAGGCGCAGGACCGCGCCGGGGCCGGCGAGGAGATCGATGAGGCCGCCGGCCAGGAGCCGCTCGCCGACGTCCTGCTGGTCTCCGTCGGTGCGATGGCGCCGGTCTGCCTGGAGGTCGCCGACCTGCTCGCCGCCGAGGGCATCAGCGCCACCGTGGTCGACCCGCGCTGGGTCAAGCCCGTCGACCCGGCCCTGCCGCCGCTCGCCGCCCGGCACCGCGTGGTGGTCACGGTCGAGGACAACGGCCGCGCCGGCGGTGTCGGTTCTGCCGTCTCGCAGGCGCTGCGCGACGCGGCGGTTGACGTCCCGCTGCGCGACTTCGGGATCCCGCAGCGGTTCCTCGACCACGCCAAGCCAGCCGAGATCTTCGCCGAGATCGGGCTGACCGGGCCGGACATCGCCCGCCAGGTCATCGCGCTGGTCTCACGGCTCGACGCGGAGCCCGTGCCGCAGATCTGACGCCGCCTCCGGTCACGGATCCGGTCGCGCCCCGGCCCGCACGCTCGCTCATGGGAGTGAAGTGTGCGGGCCGGACGCCTTCCACAGCCGCCCCCCGGGTACACGCCTGAGGACGTGTCGGATGCGCGAGCGCCCTGATCAGGGGCGGAGGAGGCTGGGCATGGCGGCGACCGACGGCGGCTCGCAGCAGGGATGGTCCCGCGACGGCGGGCCGGTCGGGCAGGGCGGACCGGGCGGAGGCCTGAGCGGTGCGGGCGGTCAGGGCGGCCCGAGCGGCTTCGGCGGCCCCGAGGGCGGCGGCGACCCCGCAGTCCCGGGCCGTCCGGGCGGACCGGGCCGGCCCGGCGGCGCGCTCGGGACGCTGCTGCGCACCAAGTCCGTCGAGCAGTCCATCGCCGACACCGAGGAGCCCGAGCACCGCCTGCGGAAGTCGCTGTCCTGGCTCGACCTCGTCGTCTTCGGCGTCGGCGTGGTCATCGGCACCGGCATCTTCGTGCTCACCGGCACCGCGGCGAAGAACTACGCCGGCCCGGCGGTGGTCTTCTCCTTCGTCACCGCCGGCATCGTCTGCGCGCTGGCGGCCCTGTGCTACGCGGAGTTCGCCTCCACCGTCCCGGTGGCAGGCTCGGCCTACACCTTCTCCTACGCCTCGCTCGGCGAGCTGCCGGCCTGGATCATCGGCTGGGACCTCGTCCTGGAGCTGGCGCTGGGCGCCTCGGTGGTCGCCGTCGGCTGGTCCGGCTACGTCCAGTCGCTGCTGGCCAGCGGCGGGATGCACCTGCCCGACGCGATCCGCGGCGGCAGCGGCCACGGCGCGACCTTCGACGTGCTCGCCGCCGCGCTGGTGCTGCTGCTCACCGGGGTGCTGGTGCTCGGGATGAAGCTCTCCGCCCGGGTCACCTCGGTCATCGTGGCGGTCAAGGTCACCGTGGTGCTGCTGGTGATCATCGCCGGCCTGTTCTTCATCCACGGCGCCAACTACCACCCGTTCGTGCCGCCGGCGCAGGGCACCTCGACCGGCGGCACCGGCGCCGGGCAGTCGCTGCTGTCCTGGATGGCCGGCTGGAGCCCGACCACCTTCGGCGTGATGGGCATCTTCACCGCCGCCTCGGTGGTCTTCTTCGCCTACATCGGCTTCGACATCGTCGCCACCGCCGCCGAGGAGACCCGCCGGCCGCAGCGCGACCTGCCGCGCGGCATCATCGGCTCGCTGGTCATCTGCACCATTCTCTATGTGGCCGTCTCCGCCGTGGTCACCGGGATGCAGCACTACACCCAGCTCTCCGACAGCGCGCCGCTCGCCGACGCCTTCAAGTCGGTCGGCCAGAACGGCTGGGCGGACGTGATCAGCGTCGGCGCGGTGGCCGGCCTCACCTCGGTGACCATGATCCTGCTGCTCGGCCAGAGCCGGGTGTTCTTCGCCATGAGCCGGGACGGCCTGCTGCCCAAGGCGTTCTCCGACGTCCACCCGCGCTACGGCACGCCGTGGAAGTCCACCGTGCTGATGGGCGTGGTCTGCGCGATCGTCGCCGGGCTGGTGCCGCTGGAGGAGCTCTCCAAGCTGGTCAACATCGGCACGCTGTTCGCCTTCGTGCTGGTCTCGATCGGCGTCGTCGTGCTCCGGCGCACCCGGCCCGAGCTGCCGCGCTCCTTCCGCACGCCGTGGGTGCCGGTGCTGCCGGTGCTCTCCGTGCTCGCCTGCCTGTGGCTGATGGTGAACCTGACGGTGGAGACCTGGATCCGGTTCCTGATCTGGCTCGCGGTCGGACTGCTGATCTACTTCGGCTACGGGCGCCGCAGCAGCCGGCTCGGGCGCCGGCTGCGCTCCGGCGGCGCTTCCAGGTCTTGACAGCACGGACGCCACAGGAAGTGCCGTTCGTCACCCCGAGTAACAGCAGTAACCCGGTGGGCTGAGGACGAGGGAGCGGGGTAGCGTAACCAGCGTGCCGAAGACACCGCCTCCCCAGCAGCGGACGGGCAGCTCCGGCCGGGGCGGCCCGTCGCCGCTGCTGAGCGGAACGCTCGGCCTCGGCGGGGCCGTGGCCGTCGGCGGCGGGCTCGCCGAGCTCGCCGCGCGTGCCCGGGAAGCCGCCCGCACCGGCTACTGGGCGCGGCTGGTGCCGCTGTTCATCGCCCTCGCCGTGCTCACCCACCTCCCGTCCTTCGCCCGCAGCGTCTGGAGCCCGGACGAGGGCTACCTCGCCACCCAGGCCCGGATGCTCGCGGGCGGCGGCGTCCTCTACGACACCGTCGTCGACCGCAAGCCACCCCTGCTGCCCTGGCTCTACGAGGCCATGTTCGGGGTGTTCGGCTCGCTCTCGCTGTGGCCGCTGCGGGTCGCGGCGATCGGCGCGCACACCCTCACCGCCTGCCTGCTGGCCTCCGTCGCCCGCGGCCGCTGGGGCAACCGGGCCGGGGCCGCGGCCGGCGCGCTCTACCTGCTGGTCTCCATCGGCCTGTCGCCCGAGGACGCCCAGGCGGCGACCTTCGAGGTGTTCATGCTGCCGGCCACGGCCGCGGCGTTCTGGTTCGCCTCGCGGCGCGGCTGGGGCGCGGCCGGGGCCGCCACCGCGGTCGCCCTGCTCACGAAGCAGACCGGCGGGGCGGTGCTGCTGCCGGTGCTGTTCGTGCTCGGGCGGGAGGTCCGGCGGGGCCGGGCCACCTGGGCCGCCGCGCTGCCGTCGCTGCTCTTCGGCTTCGGTCTGCCGATCGCGGTGATAGCGGTCGGGACGGGCCCGAAGAACTTCTTCTTCTGGGTCGTCTCCGGCAGCTCCACCTACGCCTCGCTGGACGGCTCCTGGCTCACCATGCTGGCCCGGATGAGCGGCAACGCCGGGATCCTGGCCTCGGCCGCGCTGGGCCTGCTGGTGCCGCTGGCGCTCGGCTTCCTGCGCCGCTCCGCGCGCCGGGACGCGTGGAAGGCCGCCCGGGAGGACGCCGACCTGTGGGTGTGGCTGGGCGCGAGCTGGCTCGGGGTGATCACCGGCTTCCACTTCTACGGGCACTACTACCTGCAGCTGATCCCGCCGCTGGTGCTGCTCGGCGTGGGCGCGGTGGCGCGCGGCGCGGCCCGCTGGAAACCGGTCGCGGTGTACTCGGCGGTGGCCTCCGGGGTGTTCGCGGTGCTCGGCTTCGCCTGGCCCAACCAGCCGCTGGAGCACGCCGTGCAGGTCGCCGGCACGGTCACCCGGGACACCACGCCGTCCGAGACGGTGCTGGTCTGGGGGATGCACCCGGAGATGTACTGGCTCTCCGACCGCCGCCCCGCCACCCGCTACCTGACCGCGGGGCTGCTCACCAACTACAGCGGCGGCAAGAACCCCAAGGACGTCGGCGTCCAGCAGGGCGTGCAGGACTCCTGGGCCACCTTCGAGAAGGAGATGGAGAAGCGGCTGCCGGAGGTCGTCGTGGACGACTCCGGCTCGGCGCCCTACCGGCCGGCCGACATCGCACCGATAGAGCAGCTGCTGCAGGAGCACTACACCCGGGTCGGCAAGGACGGCACCGCGGTCATCTACCGCCTACGCGGCTCCGCGTCCCCGCCGCAGCAGGCCGCGAGCGGCCGCACGCCGTAGCCCCCGCGCTGCCCGCGCCCGCCCGCCTCCCGCCCACCCCGCCGCCGCACGCCCGGCGGCCTCAGCCCGGCGGCGCGGGCGGGCGGGACGGATCAGCGGGCGTCGACAAGGATGCGCGAGGGCCCGGGCCGCCGACCGCCGCACGCCCCGGGCCCGCCGGTGCGGGGGTGCCGGCCGGACGGCGGGACCTCGCCCGCGGCCGGGCCGGAGGCACGCGTAGGGCGCCCGCCCCGGGCGGCCACATCCCGGGGCGCGGGCATCCTCCACGAGGCGCGCGGGGCCCGGGCGGCCGCGCATGCGGGCCCGGGGTGCCGGTGGTTGCGGTGGCGCTCAGTCGGGCTGTTCGGGAGGGGGCGAGGGCCGGGGCGCGTGGAGGCGTCGGCGGGGGTGTGCGGGTGCGCGCGGCGTGGGGGTGGCCGCGCTGCGGGTCCGCGGGTGCCGGTGGTTGCGGTGGCGCTCAGTCGGGCTGTTCGGGAGGTGGCGGAGGGGCGAGGGCCGGGGCGCGGAGGCCTCGGCGGGGGCGTCCGGGTGCGCGCGGCGCCCGGGGTGTCCGGGGCCGCGCGGCGTGCGGGTGGCCGCGCGCGCCGGTCCGGCGGTGCCGGCGGACGCGCGGCGGTCAGCCGGGGGCGGGCGGGAGGTCGCGGAGGGTGCGGGGGCCGAGGACGGCGGCGCCGAGGGCGGTCACGCGCTCGCGCAGGCCGCGGTCCGCGGTGACCACCGTGCAGGGCCTGCCGGGGTCGCGCCCGGACTCCTCGGCCACCAGCTCGACGATCCGGTCGTCCCCCGAGCCCGGCGCGGCCGTCACCCGCAGCCCGGGCACCGGGCCGCCGTCCCGCTCCTCCCGCGCGAGCGGACGCGCGGCCCCCTCGACCACCAGGACCACCTCCAGCGGCCCCGGCAGCCCCGGCAGACCCGCCTCCGGGACCGGCCGCAGAGCCTCCCGCAGCCGCCGGGCCGCGCCGAGCCGGTCCCGCCACCAGCCGTCGGGGACGGAGCCCACCACGTTCGCGCCGTCCACCACCAGCAGCCCGCGCCGCCCGCCACCGCCCGCGTCCCCGCCCTCGCGCGCGCCCATCGGCAACAGCCTCCCCCTGAGAAGGGTTCCGGAGCCGGGACCCGATTCTGTTTCTCTTAACGACACGTGGCATCCTCTTCGCTGCCACCCGTGCACGGCCATGCGTACACCCGATCGGACGACAGGATCCCACGACGATGAAGCGCTCCCTCGGCAGGAAGACCAAGGCGGCCGCAAGGAGGGCCGCGGCAGCTACTCCCGCCCCCGAGGGCGGGAACCAGGCGGCCGCGGAGGCCCAGCAGGCCCGGCGGGAGGCCCGCCGCCACCGCGTCTTCGTCTGGCAGCGCCGGATCCTGGTCTTCGCCCTGATCATCGCGGTCTTCGTGATCGCCGGCCTGGCCGGCTCGGTCGTCCGCACCCACAAGGACAAGGCGCTCGCCACCCCGTCCGCCGCGGCCAGCCCCAGCGGTCTGTCCATCTCGGTGCCGGGCCGCTCCCCGGTGGTGCTGACGGTCTGGGAGGACATGCGGGACCCGGCCTCGGAGGCCTTCCAGAAGCAGTACGGCCCGACGCTGGACCACCTGCTCTCGATGGGCCTGGTCGTGGTGCACTACCGCGAGGTGACCGAGGTCGACGCGGCCAAGGGCGGCACCGGCTCGCTGCGCGCCGGCAACGCCCTGGCCTGCGCCCAGGACGCCAAGCGGTTCCCGGATTACCGCCGGGTGCTGCTGGCCCACCAGCCGGCCGCCGGTGACGACGCCTTCGCCGACGACGCCTACCTGATCAAGCTGGCCCGCCAGGTCAAGGGGCTGGACTCGGACACCTTCAAGGACTGCGTCAACGGCGTCGGCCACACGGTGTGGGTCAAGGACAACCAGAAGGCCTACGCCGCGGCCGGCTTCGGCGCGATGCCGGTGCTGCAGATGGAGGTCCCGGAGACCGAGACCGCCCCCGGCACCGGCAACATCCGGACGCTGCTGCCGGAGGCCCCCTCCACCCCCGCCGGGAAGCGGCTGACCCCGTCGAAGCTCTCCGCGCTGGTCCTGAAGACCGCGCAGGCCGCGCCGACCAGCACCCCGTCGCCCACCGCCACCAGCTGACGCCGCGTCAGGCCGGGCGGTGACGCCCGGTCGTACGCATGCCAACAACTCGGTAACGACCGGGTGGGTCGTATGCAGGCCGGTTGACGGCCCCTGCCGGCTCCGCTGACATGATCCCCACCGTCAGCGAGAGCCGGGAGGGGCCGTGGGCGTTCCGAGGACCATCGAGCGAGACCCGATCCGCAGGCTGGAGGCGCTGCCGTTCGGCCGCTGGCACCGCGTGCTGATCGTGCTGGTCGGCATCGGCTCCTTCTTCGACCTCTACGAGGTCTTCCTCGGCGGCGTGCTGGCGCCGGTGCTGGCCCAGCAGTGGACGCTGAGCTCGAACGAGAAGGCGTGGGTGATCGCCTCCGGGTTCTTCGGCATGTTCGCCGGCGCCGCGCTGATGTCGCCGCTCGCCGACCGCTGGGGCCGGCGCCGGGTCTTCATGCTCAACCTGGTGTTCTACGCGGCCTTCTCGCTGGCCTCGGCGTTCTCGCCGAACCTGGCGGTCTTCGGGGTGCTGCGCTTCGTCGCCGGCCTCGGGATGGGCGCCGAACTGGTGCTGGTCGACACCTACCTGGCCGAGTTCATGCCGGCCCGGATCCGGGGCCGGTCGATCTCCTGGGCCTACGTGGTCGGCTTCCTGGGCGTGCCGCTGGCGGCGCTGCTGGGGGCCAGGGTGGTGGCCAAGCACACCATCGCGGGGATGGCCGGCTGGCGCTGGCTGCTGATCGCCGGGGCCCTGGGCGCGCTGTTCGTCTGGCTGGCCCGGCGCGGGCTGCCGGAGTCCCCGCGCTGGCTGCTGAGCCGCGGCCGGGCCGAGGAGGCCGAGCGGGTGGTCGCGGAGATCGAGGCCAAGGTCGCCGCCTCGGGGGTGGCGGGGACGGCTGCGGCGGCAACGGCGGCAACGGCGGACGCGGCGGCAACGGCGGACGCGTCGGTGCCGGCGGCCCGGGCCTCCGGCGGCGCGGTGCCCGAGGCGGTGCTCGAGGCGGAGGCGGCGCAGGTCCGCAAGGTCGCCTTCCGCGACATGTTCCGCGGTGAGTACCAGCGCCGCACGGTGATGCTCTGGATCTTCCAGATCCTGCAGACCGTCGGCTACTACGGCTTCGGCTCGCTCGCCCCGGTGGTGCTCACCGCCAAGGGCTACAGCGTGACCTCCTCGCTGGGCTACGCCGCGCTGAGCTTCATGGGCTACCCGATCGGCGCCTTGGTGGCCACCCCGCTGGTGGAGCGGTTCGAGCGGAAGGCACTGATCATCGGTTCGGCGGTGGCGATCGCGGTGCTGGGCCTGGTCTTCGGCTTCTCCCGGGAGACCGCGCTGATCGTGGCGGCCGGATTCCTGCTCACGGTGTCCTCGAACGTGTTCTCCAACGCGTTCCACGTCTACCAGACGGAGATCTTCCCGACGGCCGTGCGCTCGACCGCGATCGGTGCGGCCTACTCGCTCTCCCGCCTGGTCTCCGGCGTGCTGCCGTTCGTGGCGCTGACCGTCCTGGACCACTTCGGCGCGGGCTGGGTGTTCGCGGGCTCCGCCGTGCTGATGGGGCTGCTCTGCCTGGACGTCGCGGTGCTCGGCCCGCGCACCACCGGCCGCAGCCTGGAGGAGGTCACCGAGGTGCCGGCCGCCGCCTTCGCCCCACCGGCTGCGGCGCCGGCCGACCCGGCGGCGGACGCGCCGGCGGCGGACGCGCCGGTGGGGGGCGACTCGGCGGACGCGTCGGCGACCGTCGACTGACCGGAGGCCGGGAGCCGCGGGGGCCGCGGCGGCCGGCGGTGCGGCCTTGCGGGCGCGCGGCGATGACGCCTCGTCAAGGCCGCCCCGCCGCGCGGGCCGCACACCGCGACATTCGGGTCACGATTCAACCTTCGTCCGCCGCGACCCTTGACGAAGCCGCGTCAGCGGAGCGAGCCTCCTCCCAGACATCGTTGTCATTCCAGGAGCGGAGTCTGACATCGTTGTCATATCCGGCAACGGTGTCAGGATCTGCCGAGGAGGTCCTCCTTGATCGGAAGAAGACGGCCGGGCGCAGCCCGCATGCCGGTCCTGCTCGTCGCGACAGCCGCGGCGTCGCTCATGCTCGCCGGCGTCGCCCAGGCGAGCACCGCGCTGCCCGGTGCGGGCGCGTCCCCGAACCCCAGCGCCAGTACGTCCCCGAACCCCGGCGCCGGCGCCGGGGTCTCCGCGAGCCTCGCCGCCAAGGCGTCGGCCGCAGGTAAGGGCGGCACCTGTACGGTGACCACCACCGGGCACCTGACGAAGTGCCAGAAGCCGGTCCCGGTGAGCAAGCTGCCGGCCGGGGCCAAGAACAAGGCCACCCTGAGCGCGCCCGTCTCCGACCTGGCCTCCCTGGTGGACGCCCGGACCTGGACCACGGGCGGCGGCAACACCTTCCCCGGAGCCGAGGCGCCGTACGGGATGGTGCAGTGGTCCCCGGACACGCTGCCGAACAACAACGCCGGCGGCGGTTACGGCTTCACCGACACGACCCTCAAGGGCTACAGCCTGACCCACATCTCCGGGCCCGGCTGCGGCTCCGGGGGCGACGTGCCGATCCTGCCGCTGACCTCGGCACTGCCGTCCGGGTCCGACCCGAACAGCGTCAACTCCCCGTTCAGCCACACGAAGGAGGTCGCCCAGGCCGGCTACTACTCCGCGCAGAGCGGGGACGCCTCGGCGCCGGTCACCTCCGAGTTCACCGCCACCGAGCACAGCTCGATGGGCCGGTTCACCTTCCCGGCGACCACCACCGCGGGCTTCGACATCAAGCTCCAGGCGAGCCAGAACGGCGACACCGCCGACACGGCGCAGATCGTCGGCAATGACGAGGTCACCGGCTCGGTGACCAGCGGCGACTTCTGCGGCGAGCAGGTCAACGACGGCCAGTCGCAGCTCTACACGCTCTACTTCGACATCACGTTCAGCACCCCGTTCACCTCCTCGCAGGTGATCGCAGGATCCGGCAAGACCGGCCCCGCGGCGGTGTACGTGGGCTTCGACACCACGTCCGACCCGGTCGTCCAGGCCAAGGTCGGCATCTCCTACGTGAGCACGGCCAACGCCGCGCTCGACGTCCGGACCGAGAACCCCGGTTGGGACTTCGACGCGGTCAGGGCGTCGACGCAGAAGACCTGGGACCAGCTGCTCGGCAAGATCAAGGTCTCCGGCGGCACCTACGCCAAGACGCAGGAGTTCTACAGCCTGCTGTACAAGGACTTCATCCAGCCCAACGTCACCAGCGACGTCAACGGCCAGTTCATGGGCGCGGACGAGAAGGTGCACACCGTCTCGGGCAAGCAGAAGGACCAGTACGGCGTCTACTCGGGCTGGGACATCTACCACTCGCTGGCCCAACTCCAGGCGCTGCTCGACCCCTCGGCGGCCTCGGACCAGGCGCAGTCCCAGGTGAACTACTACGCGGAGGACGGCATCCTCCAGCAGTGGGGCTACCTGGAGAAGAACAACTACGTGATGGTCGGCGACCCCGAGGACGCCATCATCGCGGACTACTACGCCTTCGGCGCCAAGGACTTCGACCTCAAGTCCGCGCTCGCCGACATGCTGAAGGAAGCGACCACCACCAACGACGTGCGTCCCGGCCAGGGCCTGGAGGACAAGTACGGCTACCTCCCCGAGGACGGCACGTACAACGCCTGCTGCAACGCGCACGGCGTGATCGCGACCATGCTGGAGAACGACTCCGCGGACCTCGCCCTCTCCAACTTCGCCTCGTCGCTCGGCGATTCGGCCGACGCCTCGATGCTGGAGAAGCGGGCGAACATCTGGGAGAACACCTTCGACGTCAACAACGGCCTGCTGACCGCCCGTTACGAGAACGGGCAGTTCGAGCAGGGCGTCGTCCCGACCACCCAGCAGAACAACGAGCCGGACTACGTCGAGGGCGACGCCTACGAGTACCTGTGGGACGTGCCCAACAACTACCCGGCGCTGTTCAACCTGCTCGGCGGCCCCTCCAAGGTGATCCCCGCGCTCACCTCGTACCTGTCGAAGCCGAACGGCAACGGCGTGTACGCGGAGATCGCCAACGAGTTCAACCTCGGTGAGCAGTACGCGCTCTACTACGCGGGCGACCCGTCGGCCGCCCAGAACGCGGTGCACACCATCGAGACCACCGTCTACAACCCGGGGCCGAGCGGACTCGACAACAACGACGACCTCGGCGCCGAGAGCTCCCAGTTCATCTGGGAGGAGCTGGGCCTGTACCCGGAGAACCCGGGCACCGACACGCTCCTGCTCTCCACCCCCGGTTTCGACAGCGCCCGGATCTCGCTGGCGAACGGGAAGACCATCAGCATCAGCGCGCCGAACTCCCAGAACGAGTACTACGCCGGCTCGCTGAAGATCGACGGCAAGCCGGACCAGAAGCTCTCCACCACGCTCGGCGCGCTCAGCAACGGCGCCACGCTGGACTGGAAGCTCAGCGCCACGCCGACCAGTTGGGGCACCGCCCCGCAGGACGCCCCGGTGTCCTACTCCGCGGGCGAGTCCGCGACCGTCGGCTACCTGGCGAACCAGACCACCGACGTCGCGCCCGGTAAGTCGGCCACGGTCACCGTGGGCGCCGACAACGCCACCGACGCGACCCAGCACGTGCGGGTGAAGGTCACCGCGCCGGCCGGCGTGACGATCTCGCCCACCACGGCCACGATCGCGGTGCCGCCGCACGGCACGGCCACCGCGAAGCTGACCGCCACGGCGGCGTCCGGGACGACGGAGAACTTCTATTCCGCGCCCGTCACGTTCACCACGCAGAGCACGGGGAAGACCCAGTCGCTGAACCAGACCATCCTGGTCACCACGCCGGGCAGTCTGCTCTCCACGTTCGACAACGTGGGCATCTCCGACTCCACCGATGAGGCGGCCGCGAACTTCGACGGCAGCGGTTACAGCTACTCCGCCGCTGCGCTCGCCGCCGACGGTCTGACCGCCGGCAAGAGCACCACGATCAACGGCGTGTCCTTCTCCTGGCCGCTGCCGACGGCAGGGTTCCCGGACAACACGATCGCCGAGGGCCAGACCGTCGACGTGAACGCGGCGGCCGGGACCCGGCAGCTCGCGTTCCTCGGCGCGGCCGCCAACGGCCCGCTCACGGCGCCGCTGACCCTGCACTACTCGGACGGCACCGCGAGCACGTACTGGCTGGGCCTGAGCGACTGGACGCTGAACGCCGGCAAGAGCAAGCCGTCGTACGGCAACACCACCGCTGCGGCGATGACCTACCGGAACTGCGCGGCGTGCAGCGGCGGGCAGCAGCAGGTCGGCACCGACGTGTTCGAGACCTCCGTCCCGGTCGACCCGGGGAAGACGCTGACCAGCGTGACCCTGCCCGACGAGACCGGCGCGGGCCAGGAGCACATCTTCTCCATCGGCACCTCGACCACGGCCGCGAGCGGCCCGGTCGTGACCGCGCTGAGCGCGTCCACGGCCAAGGCCGGGGACCAGGTGACGATCACCGGGTCCGGCTTCGGCGCCTCGCAGGGCAACGGCTATGTCGCCTTCAGTGACAACGGCACGAACTGGGGCGCCCCGGGCAACACGGCGGCGTTCACCGTCGACAGCTGGAGCGACACGGCGATCACCTTCACCGTTCCGGAGCCCAGCGGCACCGGCGGCGTGTTCCACGTCTGGCCGGGCACCCCGGCCGCGGTGAGCGTGACCGACGACGCCGGCGAGGTCTCGGACAGCCCCGAGCTGCGGATCACGCCCACCGCCGACCTGTCCGACTACGTGGACAACGCGGGCGTCTCCGACGACGGCGACGCCTCCTGCACGGCGGACTTCGACGGCGACGGCTACACCTACTCGTCGGCGGCGCTCGCCACGGCCGGCCTCAAGCCGGGCGCCACGGTCACGGCGGACGGCCTCAGCTACACCTGGCCGGACGCCGCCTCCTGCACCGACGACAACATCCTGGCGGCCGGTCAGACCATGCTGGTCGACGGGAAGAGCGGGGCGAGCAGGCTCGGCCTGCTGGAGTCGTCGAGCGACGGGCTCACCTCCGGCCCGCTGACGATCACGTACACCGACGGCACGTCGAGCACCGCGACCCTGTCCTCCAGCGACTGGGCGAGCGGCGCCGGCGACGGCGAGACGGCGGTCGCCACGATGCCGTACCGCAACGCGAGCGGCGGCGGGTCGCAGTCGATCACGATGTACGTCTACGCGACCTCGGTCCCGATCGACTCGTCCAAGACGGTCGCGTCGATCACCCTGCCCGCCATCGGCGACTCCGTCGCCTCCACCGCGGCCATGCACATCTTCGCGGTGACCACCGGCTGAGGCTCCGCCCGACCGTTATCACCGGGCCCGCCCGCCGAGAGCATCGGCGGGCGGGCCCGCCCTCCCCGGCCGGAGCCTTGCCGCCGCCGGCTTCCGCGCGTCCCCTGTGCGGGCGGAACACCGGTGGCCCGGTCCGGCCCGGCTCGGTCCGGGGCCGGCCTCGACACGACGCGGTCCGGCCGCCCCCCGCGCGGGGAGCGGCCGGACCGTCGGGCTTCCGGGATCCCCGGGTGCTACGCCGGCACCGAGGCCACGCCCGGCGCGAGGAAGCGCTTGCCGTTGACGCGCTCCGAGACGCCCTCGCGGTCCAGGTACGGGGTGATCCCGCCCAGGTGGAAGGGCCAGCCGGCGCCGGTGATCAGGCAGAGGTCGATGTCCTGCGGCTCGGCGACCACGCCCTCCTCCAGCATCAGGCCGATCTCCTCGGCGACCGCGTCCAGCACCCGGTCGAGCACCTGGCGCTCGTCCAGGACCGTGTCGCCCTGCTTCAGCAGCGCGGCGACCTCCGGGTCCAGCTCCGGCTTGCCGGAGTCGTAGACGTAGAAGCCGCGCTTGCCGGCCTTGACGACCGCGGCGAGGTTCGGCGAGACCTTGAAGCGCTCCGGGAACGCCTTCGCCAGCGTCTCGCTGACGTGCAGTCCGATCGCCGGGCCGACCAGCTCCAGCAGCACCAGCGGGGACATCGGCAGGCCCAGCGGCTCGACCGCCTTCTCCGCCACCGCGACCGGGGTGCCCTCGTCGACCACGTTCTGCACCTCGCCCATGAAGCGGGTGAGAATGCGGTTGACCACGAACGCCGGGGCGTCCTTGACCAGCACCGCGGTCTTCTTGAGCTTCTTGGCCACGGCGAAGGCGGTGGCGAGCGAGGCGTCGTCGGTCTGCTCCGCGCGCACGACCTCCAGCAGCGGCAGGACCGCGACCGGGTTGAAGAAGTGGAAGCCGACGACCCGCTCCGGGTGCTTCAGCTTCGACGCCATCTCGGTCACCGACAGCGAGGAGGTGTTGGTGGCGAGCACGGCGTGCGCCGGCGCCACGGCCTCGACCTCGGCGAAGACCTGCTGCTTGACGCCGATCTCCTCGAACACGGCCTCGATCACGAAGTCCGCGTCCGCGAAGCCCTCGGCCTTGTCCAGCACACCGGTGACCAGCGCCTTGAGGCGGTTGGCCTTGTCGTTGCCGATCCGGCCCTTGCTCAGCAGCTTGTCGATCTCGGCGTGGACGTAGCCGACGCCCTTGTCGATCCGCTCCTGGTCGATGTCGGTCAGCACGACCGGAACCTCGAGGCGGCGCAGGAAGAGCAGCGCGAGCTGGGAGGCCATCAGGCCCGCCCCGACCACGCCGACCTTGCTCACCGGGCGGGCCAGCGACTTGTCCGGCGCGCCGGCCGGGCGCTTGCCGCGCTTCTGCACCAGGTCGAAGGCGTAGAGGCCGGACCGCAGCTCGCCGCTCATGATGAGGTCGGCGAGCGCCTGGTCCTCGGCGTCGAAGCCGGCCTGCAGGTCGCCGTCCTTGACCTGGGCGATGATCTCCAGGGCGCGCAGCGGGGCCGGGGCGGCGCCGTGCAGCTTGCCCTCCAGCACCAGGCGGCCCCACTCGACGGCCTGGTCCCAGGCCTCGCCGCGGTCCACCGGCTCGCGCTCGACCGCGACCGCGCCGGTGAGCACCTGCGCGGCCCACAGCAGCGACTGCTCCAGGAAGTCGGCCGGCTCGAAGATCGCGTCGGCGATCCCCAGGTCGAACACCTTCTGGCCGCTGAGCTGCTTGTTCTGGGCGAGGGCGTTGTCGATGATGACGTTGATCGCCTTGCCCGCGCCGATCAGGTTCGGCAGCAGGGTGCAGCCGCCCCAGCCCGGCACCAGGCCGAGGAAGCACTCCGGCAGCGAGAAGGCCGCCAGGCCGCTGGAGACGGTGCGGTAGGTGCAGTGCAGGCCGACCTCGACGCCGCCGCCCATCGCGGCGCCGTTGTAGAAGCCGAAGGTCGGCACCGGCAGCGCGGAGAAGCGCTTGAAGGTGTCGTGGCCGCCCTTGGCGATGGCGACCGCGTCCTCGCGCTCCTTCAGCACCTCGACGCCCTTGAGGTCGGCGCCGACGGCGAAGATGAACGGCTTGCCGGTGACGCCGGCGGCCACGATCTCGCCGGCCGCGGCCTCCCGCTCGACCTGGTCCAGCGCCTCGTTGAGGCGGGCCAGCGAGGTCGGGCCGAAGGTCGACGGCTTGGTGTGGTCGAAGCCGTTGTCCAGGGTGATCAGCGCGAAGCGGCCCGCGCCCAGCGGCAGGTCGAGGTGGCGGACGTGCGCCTCGGTGACGACCTCGTCCGGGAACAGCTCGCCGGCGCGCTTCAGCAGCTCGGTGTCGGTGCTCACTTGCCGGCCCCCTCGAAGTGCGGGTTCTCCCAGATGACGGTTCCACCCATGCCGAAGCCGATGCACATGGTGGTCAGGCCGTAGCGGACCTCGGGGTGCTCCTCGAAGGAGCGGGCGAGCTGGGTCATCAGCCGCACACCCGAGGAGGCCAGCGGGTGGCCGAAGGCGATCGCGCCGCCGAAGGGGTTGACCCGCGGGTCGTCGTCGGCGATGCCGAAGTGGTCCAGGAAGGCCAGCACCTGCACCGCGAAGGCCTCGTTGACCTCGAACAGGCCGATGTCGCCGATCGACAGGCCGGCCTTGGCCAGCGCCTTCTCGGTGGCCGGCACCGGGCCGACGCCCATCACCTCGGGCTCCACGCCGGCGAAGGCGTAGGAGACCAGGCGCATCTTGACCGGGAGGCCGAGCTCCTGGGCGACGTCCTCGGCGGCCAGCAGCGAGGCGGTGGCGCCGTCGTTGAGGCCCGCCGAGTTGCCGGCGGTGATCCGGCCGTGCACCCGGAACGGGGTCTTCAGGCCGGCCAGCATCTCCAGCGTGGTGCCCGGGCGCATCGGCTCGTCCACCGTGGCCAGGCCCCAACCGGTCTCCCCGCCCTCGGCGTTGGTGCGGCGCACCGCGACCGGGACCAGGTCGGGCTGGATCTTGTTGTTGGCGTAGGCCTTGGCCGCCTTCTCCTGGGAGGCGACGGCGTAGGCGTCGCAGCGCTCCTTGGTCAGGTGCGGGAAGCGGTCGTGCAGGTTCTCCGCCGTCATGCCCATGAACAGGGCCGACTCGTCGACCAGCTTCTCCGACAGGAAGCGCGGGTTGGGGTCCACGCCCTCGCCCATCGGGTGCCGGCCCATGTGCTCGACGCCGCCCGCGACCACCACGTCGTACGCGCCGAAGGCGATGCCGCCGGCGGTCGTGGTGACGGCGGTCATGGCGCCCGCGCACATCCGGTCGATGGCGTAGCCGGGGACCGACTTCGGCAGGCCGGAGAGCAGCGCGGCGGTGCGGCCGATGGTCAGGCCCTGGTCGCCGATCTGCGTGGTGGCCGCCACGGCGACCTCGTCGATCCGCTCCTTGGGCAGGTTCGGGTGACGGCGCAGCAGCTCCCGGATCGCCTTGATCACCAGGTCGTCGGCGCGGGTCTCGTGGTAGATGCCCTTCGGACCCGCCTTGCCGAACGGGGTGCGGACGCCGTCGACGAAGACGACGTCCCTCGCGGTACGAGGCACGGTGGCTCTCCTCCCAGATTGCCAGGGGAATGGCTTCGCACGCCGCGCACCGGCAGGTCGGCGGCGTCCCTGGAAGGGATGCTACCCGCTGGTAACTAACTTGGACAGCCCGGTCCCGGCGCGGTGGGCGTCACATTCCCTCCGCCGCCGCACGGCCCCCCTCGGCCGCACCGCTCCCGCCGGAGTCCGTGCCCGCCGCCACGCCCCAGCGCTCCCGCGCCGCCCGCCGGCGCAGCAGCCGCGCGGACCACCGCCCGTCCTCGCGGGCGACCGCCAGCGGCAGGTCGAAGCACTCCGACAGATGCGCGGCGGTCAGCACCGACTCCACCGGTCCGCATGCCACGCTCCGGCCGCCGCGCAGCAGCAGGGCCCGCCCGAAGGAGCCCGGCAGCTCCTCCAGGTGATGGGTCACCAGCACCATGGTCAGCGCCGGGAATTCGGCGGCCAGGGTGTCCAGGGAGTCGATCAGCTGCTCGCGGGAGGGCAGGTCCAGGGCGGCGGCCGGCTCGTCGAGCAGCAGCAGCCGCGGTTCCGGCACCAGCGCGCGGGCGATCCGGGCCCGGGACTGCTCGCCCTGCGAGCACGAGCCCATCTCCCGGTCGGCCAGCGGCGCCAGGCCCATCAGCTCGACCGCCTCCAGGGCGCGCTTGCGCTCGGCCGCGCCGTACCTGCCGGGCAGCGGCTGGACGGTGCCGGTGATGCCGGTCAGCACGTAGTCCCGGACGGTGAGGGCGGGCGGGACGCGGGTGGCCGCCGAGACGTGGCCGACCTCGGCGCGCACCTCGCGCAGGTCCACCCGGCCCACCCGGCGGCCGAGGATGTCCACCGTGCCGGAGCTGGGGAACTGCTGCGCGCCGGCCAGCGAGAGGATCGTCGACTTGCCCGCGCCGTTGTGCCCGAGCAGCGCCCAGCGCTCGCCGCGCCGGACCTCCCAGTCGATGCCGGCCAGCAGCTGGGCCCGGCCGCGCGGACCGGTGCGCCACAGCTCCACGCCGTCCAGGCGCAGCACCGGCGGCTGCGCGAACGCGCCGTCAGAGGAAGGGACTTCGGGTTGTGCGGGGGTCGCGGACATGCTGCGCCTTCCGGGCCGGGGTCGACGAGGGCCGGCCCCGGGGGTGGCGGGGCGCGGGGAGGCAGGCGGTACCGCCCAGCCTAACCCGCGAGCGCGCGCGGCCCTTGGCGGGCGGTCACTCCGCCCCGGCGAAGGCCTTCGCGAGCACCGGGGAGACCAGCCCGATCTGCCAGGACCGCGCGCCGAGCCCGCGCAGCATCTCCGCCAGCGCGTCCTCCGTCGCCGGAGCCGGCGGCGCCCAGGCGGCGCGCCGCACCAGCTCGGGCGAGACCAGGTTCTCGGCCGGCAGGCGCAGCTGCTCGGCCAGTTCGGAGACGGCCGCGCGGGCGGCGCTCAGCCGCGCCGCGGCCACCGGGTCCTTGTCGGCCCAGGCCCGCGGCGGGGGCGGACCGTCGTGCGGTGCGGACAGGGCGGGCAGCTCGGCCTCGGGCAGTGCCCGCGCCCGGTCGAGCGCGGCCTGCCACTGCGACAGCCCGCGCCGCTGGGAGCCGCGCACCACGAAGCCCGGAACGGCCTGCAGCGCCTGCACGTTGGGCGGCATCGCGAGCGCGGCCGCGACGATGGCGGCGTCCGACAGGATCCGGCCGGGGGAGAGGTCGCGCTGCCGGGCGACCCGGTCGCGGGTCTCCCACAGCTCGCGCACCGCGGCCAGCTGGCGCCGGCGGCGGATCTTGTGCATGCCGGAGGTGCGGCGCCAGGGGTCCACCCGCGGCGCGGGCGGGGGAGCGGCCGCGATCGCCGCGAACTCCTCCAGCGCCCACGCGAGTTTGCCCTGGCGCTCCAGCTCCCGCTCCAGCTCGTTCCGGAGCTCGACCAGCACCTCGACGTCCAGCGCGGCGTAGCGCAGCCAGGGCTCGGGCAGCGGGCGGGTGGACCAGTCCACCGCCGAGTGGCCTTTCTCCAGGGTCAGCCCGAGCACGCCCTCGACCATGGCCCCCAGCCCGACCCGCGGGAAGCCGGCGATCCGGCCGGCCAGCTCGGTGTCGAAGAGCACGCCCGGGTGCATGCCGACCTCGCTGAGGCAGGGCAGGTCCTGGTTGGCGGCGTGCAGCACCCACTCCGCGCCGGACAGGGCGGCGTTCAGCGCGCCGAGGTCGGGGCAGGCGACGGGGTCGATCAGCGCGGTGCCGGAGCCGGCGCGGCGCAGCTGGATCAGGTAGGCGCGCTGCCCGTAGCGGTAGCCGGAGGCGCGCTCCGCGTCGATCGCCACCGGCCCGTGGCCGCCGGCGAAGGCGTCCACCACGCGCGCCAGCGCGTCCGGGTCCGCGACCACCGGCGGAATGCCCTCGCGGGGCTCCAGAAGGGGGACCGGCCCGGGGCTGCCGGGGAGGAGCTCCGCCCCCGTCTCCTGCGCCGCTCCGTCCTTGCCGTCTGCTGCGGGGGTCGTCTCTCGGGCCTCGGTCACGGTGCAAGGGTACGCCTGTGCGCCCCCGCGCCCGGGGGGAGTGCGGGACCGCGGACGGCCGCGCCCCGTCTCCGCGGGGATGCGGGGACGGGGCGCGTGGCGCGCTCGGACGGGCTCGGGGCGGGTCCGCGCACGCCGGGAAAAACGTTCCGCCCTGCCGGGGCCGACGCGGGGACGCGCCAGGGGGTGGGGCGGGACGCCGAGAGGCGCTCGGGTCGGTCAGGCGGTCAGTGGATGATGCCGGTGCGCAGCGCGACCGCGACCATCCCGGCCCGGTCCCCGGTGCCCAGCTTGCGGGCGATCCGGGCCAGGTGGCTCTTGACCGTCAGGGCCGACAGCCCCATGGACACGCCGATCGCCTTGTTGGACTGGCCCTCGGCCACCAGCCGCAGCACCTCCACCTCGCGGCCGGACAGCTCGCGGTAGGCCGGGGCGCTCTGGCCGGGGGCCTGGCCCGGCGCACCCGGGACTCCCGGCACTCCGGGGGTGCCGGGCGGCACCGGGCGGCGGATCCGGCCCGCCAGCGGGTGGCCGAGCGCGTGCAGTCCGGGGCGCTGCCCGGGTGCGGTGTTGGCGCGGGTACCGGTGACCACATAGCCCTTGACCCCGCCGGCGAGCGCACTGCGTACCGCGCCGATGTCGTCCGCCGCGGAGATCGCCAGCCCGTTGGGCCAGCCCGCGGCGCGCGTCTCGGCGAGGATCGTCAGTCCCGACCCGTCGGGGAGGTGTACGTCGGCCACACAGATGTCACGCGGGGTCCCGACCCTTGGCCGGGCTTCGGCGACGGAGGACGCCTCGATCACGTCGCGCACGCCCAGAGCCCAGAGATGGCGGGTGACCGTGCTGCGGACCCGGGGGTCCGAGACGACCACCATGGCGGTGGGCTTCGTGGGACGGTAGGCGACCAGGTTTGCGGGGTGCTCGAGAAGAACCGACACCAGGCCTCCTGGGGTGGGTGGCTGACGGACCTCCGACATGGGCAGAGCCGGGAGCGGGGGTCCGCCGGTGGAAAGGGTCACAGAGAGCTTCGGCACCTTCTGTGCCCGGCTTTAGTGAAAGATCACGATGTGCTGAGGCCAGAGGCTGGGATCGGTCACAGCGCGTTCTCTCAAGCTGAGCATAAATCGCTCATAGGCAGTCAAAAGTGGTCGCCACGCCGGGGTTGACCCTTGCCATACGGCGAAAACAACTACTTGGGGTGACGGTTCGAATCCCTGTGCCTGCTCAGGCGGCGGGATCCTTGATCACCGACCGTGATGGGCGCGCTCCGCGGCGGGCGTCTCGGCGCCGCGGCGCCGCGCGCCCCGGTCGCGCAGCGGCAGCGGGACGACCCGCGCCTCCGCGTCCGCGGCGGGGCGGTCGGGCGCGGAGGCCGCGCCGGGCCGATCGGCGCGGGCGCCGGGGACCGCGTCGGTGGCGGGGGCGTCGGCCGGAGCTTGAGGGACAGCGGTCGCGCGTTGGCCGTTCGCTGCCGGGCCTGCCGCGCGCGGCGGGGCCGCCGGGCCGCCCTGCGGCCCCGGGCCGCCGGGGCCCGGGCCGGGGCCGTTGCCGGTGTCCGTGGCGGCCTCGCGTCCGGCGTCGTTCCACCGCACGCCCGGCCCGCCCGGGTCCGGCGGCAGCCCCGCGCAGGCGCACAGCAGGTCGCACCAGGCCGCGAGATGCCGGCCCAAGCGCTCGTCGGCCGGCGTCCAGGAGGCGCGGAGCTCGATCGAGGTGCTCGATGGACGGTCCGCGATCCCCCCGAAGTGCTGGGTCCCGGAGAGCGTCACCGAGCCGCTGGGCTGCCCCTGCTCGGCGCCGCGCTGCGTCAGCGCGTCCGAGAGCCAGCTCCAGGCGACCTCCGGCAGCAGCGGGTCCGCCGCCATCTCCGGCTCCAGGTCGGCGCGCGCCAACGTCACCAGGCGGAACCGCCCCTGCCAGGCCGGATGCCCGTCCGGCTCGAACAGCAGCACCAGCCGCCCGTCCGCCGGCTCCTCCTCCCCGGCCAGGACCGACGCGCTCAGCGCGAAGGCGTGCGAGGCCGTCCGGCGCGGCGCGGGCACCTCCTCGATCCGGACCTCCGCCCGGACCGCGGCGCCCCGCAGGGCGCGCACGGCCGCCCGGAAGTCCGGCGGCCATCCGGCCTCCGCGCCTCCGCCTCCGCCGCTCCCGCCCCTGCCGTTCCCGCCTCTGCCCGAGCTGCCGGTACCGCCGCCTCCCGGGCCTCCGGATCGCCCGGCACCCTCCCCGCCGCCTCCCGTGCCTGCGGGCCGTCCGCTGACCGCTGCCATGCCGGAAGCGTAGGACGCGGGCAGCGGCCGACGGGGGAGGCGGCCGGTGCGGCGCGCCGGGTGGCGCGTGGGAGGATTTGCGTGTGAACGACAGCCACGCCGAAGCCGGTCCTCGCGGCGACGCGCCGCAGGGCGCCGCCACGCCGTCCCCCGCGTCCCCCGGGTCCTCGCTCCGCGACTCCGCGTTCCTGCGCGCCTGCCGCGGTGAGCCGGTTCCGCACACCCCGGTCTGGTTCATGCGCCAGGCCGGCCGGTCCCTCCCGGAGTTCCGGAAGGTGCGCGAGGGCATCCCGATGCTGGACAGCTGCATGATGCCGGAGCTGGTCAAGGAGATCACGCTGCAGCCGGTCCGCCGGCACGGCGTCGACGCAGCGGTGTACTACAGCGACATCGTGGTCCCGCTCAAGGCGATCGGCATCGACCTCGACATCAAGCCCGGCGTCGGCCCGGTGATCGCCGAGCCGATCCGCACCCGCGCGGACCTGCAGCGGCTGCGCCCGCTGGAGCCCGGCGACGTCTCCTACGTCACCGAGGCGATCGGCCTGCTCGTCGCGGAACTCGGCGCGACCCCGCTGATCGGCTTCGCCGGCGCCCCGTTCACGCTCGCCAGCTACCTGGTCGAGGGCGGCCCCTCGCGCAACCACGAGCGCACCAAGGCGCTCATGTACGGGGAGCCCGAGCTCTGGCGCGAGCTGCTGGACCGGCTCGCCGTGATCACCGCGAACTTCCTCACCGTCCAGATCGAGGCCGGCGCGAGCGCCGTGCAGCTCTTCGACTCCTGGGTCGGCGCGCTCGCCCCCCGCGACTACCGGGCGAGCGTCCTCCCCGCCAGCGGCAAGGTCTTCGACGCGGTCGCCGGGTACGGCGTGCCGCGGATCCACTTCGGCGTCGGCACCGGCGAGCTGCTCGGGCTGATGGGCGAGGCCGGTGCGGACGTGGTCGGCGTCGACTGGCGGGTGCCGCTGGAGGTCGCCGCCGAGCGCGTGGGCGCGGGCAAGGCGCTGCAGGGCAACCTGGACCCGGCGGTGCTGTTCGCCCCGCAGGCGGCCGTCGAGGCCAAGGCCCGCGAGGTGCTGGAGTCCGCGCGGGCCCTGGAGGGCAGCCGCGGGCACGTCTTCAACCTCGGCCACGGCGTGCTGCCGACCACCGAGCCGGAGGCGCTGACCCGGCTCGTGGACTTCGTGCACACCGAGACCGCGCGCTGAGAGAGCGGGGAGAGAGGCCGGGATGAGCGCGAGCGCTGCTGACCGCAGGCCGCATGTGGTGGTCGTCGGGGGCGGGATCGCGGGTCTTGCCGCGGCCGCCCGGCTGATTGGGGTGACCACCGGGGACGCCGGGGCCTCCACCGCCGCCGCCCGCCCGCGGGTGACCGTGCTGGAATCCTCCGGCCGGCTCGGCGGCAAGCTCCGCACCGGCGAGGTCGGCGGCACCACCGTCGACCTCGGCGCCGAGTCGATGCTCGCCCGCCGCCCGGAGGCCGTGGCGCTGGCCCGCGCCGCCGGGCTCGGCGACGAGCTGGAGCCGCCGACCACCGCCAAGGCCGCGATCTGGACCCGCGGCGCGCTGCGCCCGATGCCCACCGGCCACGTCATGGGGGTGCCCGGGGACCTCGACACGCTCGCCGCGAGCGGCGTGATCTCCGCCGCCGGACTCGACCGCGCCGCCGAGGACCTGGAGCTGCCCCGGACGGAGGTCGGCGAGGACGTCGCGATCGGCGCGTATGTCGCGGCCCGGGTGGGCCGCGAGATCGTCGACCGGCTGGTCGAGCCGCTGCTCGGCGGCGTCTACGCGGGCAACGCGGACCGCATCTCGATGCGCGCGGCCGTGCCGCAGCTGCTGCCGGTCGCCCGGCGGGAGCGCTCGCTGATCGAGGGCGTGCGCGGAATCCAGGCGCGGGCGCCGCGCTCCGACGCGCCGGTCTTCCAGGGCGTGCGCGGCGGCATCGGGCGTCTGCCGGTCGCGGTCGCCGAGGCCTGCCGCGCCGCCGGGGTGGAGATCCGCACCGGCGCCGAGGTGCGCGGGCTGCGGCGTACCGCGAGCGGGTGGTCGGTGGCCGTCGCCGATGTCCCGGGTTCTTCTTCGGAGCGCGAACTCGCCGCCGACGCCGTGGTGCTGGCCGTGCCCGCGCCCGCCGCCGCGCGCCTGCTGGCCGCCGAGTCCCCGGCCGCGGCCGCCGAGCTCGACGCCGTCGAGTACGCCTCGATGGCGCTGGTCACCCTGGCCTTCCGGCGCTCGGAGCTCGGCTCCGTGCCCGCCGGCAGCGGTTTCCTGGTGCCGCCGGTGGACGGCAGGGCGATCAAGGCGGCGACCTTCTCCAGCAACAAGTGGGGCTGGGTGGCCGAGTCCGCGCCGGACGCCTTCGTGCTCCGCACCTCCTTCGGCCGGCACGGCGAGGAGGCCGTGCTGCAGCGCGAGGACGCCGAACTCGTCGCCGCCGCCCTCGCCGACCTGCGCGAGGCCGCCGGCCTGACCGCCACCCCCGCCGCGAGCACCGTCACCCGCTGGCAGGGCGGGCTCCCGCAGTACCCCGTCGGACACCTGGACCGCGTCGCCCGCGTGCGGGCCCTGGCCGCGAAGCTGCCCGGACTGGCCCTGTGCGGCGCCGCATACGACGGCGTCGGCATCCCCGCCTGCGTCGGCAGCGGCGAACGCGCCGCCCAGGGGGTCCTCGACGCCCTCACCGGAACGGAAGCGAGAATGGACTCATGAGCGAGAGCACCAGCCCCAGCACTCCCACCGAGGGCGCCCCGGCGGCCGCCGAGGGCACCGCCACGGCCGGCAAGCCCAAGGCGCGCGACCTCAACCAGGTCATCCGCTACACCCTGTGGTCGGTCTTCCGGCTGCGCGAGCCGCTGCCCGCCGACCGCGCCTCCCGGGTCGCGGAGGTCGAGGAGCTCTTCGAGCAGCTGGCCGGCAAGGGCGTCGTCATCCGCGGCACCTACGACGTCTCCGGGCTGCGCGCCGACGCGGACCTGATGATCTGGTGGCACGCCGAGGACAGCGACATCCTCCAGGAGGCCTACAACCTCTTCCGCCGCACCGCGCTCGGCCGCGACCTGGAGCCGGTCTGGTCGAACATGGCCCTGCACCGCCCGGCGGAGTTCAACAAGTCGCACATCCCGGCCTTCCTGGCCGACGAGCACGCCCGCGACTACGTCTGCGTCTACCCCTTCGTCCGCTCCTACGAGTGGTACCTGCTGGAGGACAAGGAGCGGCGCGAACTCCTCGCCGAGCACGGCAGGATGGCGCGCGGCTTCCCGGACGTCCGGGCCAACACGGTCGCCTCCTTCGCGCTGGGCGACTACGAGTGGCTGCTCGCCTTCGAGGCCGACGAGCTGCACCGGATCGTGGACCTGATGCGCCACCTGCGCGGCGCCCGCGCCCGGCTGCACACCCGCGAGGAGGTGCCGTTCTTCACCGGCCGCCGCAAGCCGATCGGCGAGCTGGTGGGCGGCCTGGCCTGACGCCTGCGTCGCGCCTCGGCGGGGGTCCTTCGCTTCCCGGGCCCCCGCCCGGCCGTCGCACGCCCCTTCGCCGGGTCAGAACCCTTCCGCCGAGCGGCGCGAGCGGCGCGACGGCCGAAGCGCCGCCCGCAGCAGCGGGTCACGCACCGCGGCCGTGCCCGCCACCGCCACCGCCGCCGGCGACTCCGCCCCGCACGAGCTGCCGCGCCGCAGCCCGGCCAGCCGACGCAGCAGCTCCTGCCCGGCGGGCGCGGCCCAGCGGGTGTAGGGATAGACGTCGATCCGGGCCATCAGCAGCGTCCCGGTGGTCAGGATCAGCGGCAGCGAGAACCAGGCGGTGATCTTCCCCGCACCCGGTGGCCCCGCGAAACCGCCGAGCACTCCGGCGCCGCGCGCCACCAGGCTCAGCCCCAGGCACACCACCGTGAACGCGAGCGCCCGCCCGACCCGGCGGCCGGCCTCGCACAGCCGCTCGTGCAGCTCCTCCGGCACGGCCAGCCCGGCCCGCGCCAGCCGCGCGGCCACCTCCCGCACCGCCGCGTCTGTGGCCAGCCGGGCGCGCAGCTCCTCGGTGCGGCACTGGCCTTCCGGCCCGATCGCCCGCAGCGCCGCCCGCTCCAGCGGCCCGGACGCCCCCGGCCGGGCCACCGTGGTCCACCCGGTGTGCGCGAGCAGCAGCCGGCCGCCCAGCGCCATCCGCAGCAGCACGAGATCCACCACCCGCTCCGGCCCGCCCGCGAGATACGCCGTGTCGACGAGCCCGAGCTCCGGCGCCGGGCCCGGCCCCGGCAGCGCGTCCTCGGCCGGCGCCACCGTCGCGAGCTCGGGGACGGCCGCCCCCGCCGCGCCCCCGACCTCGTCCCTCACCACGACGTCCCACGCCGGTTCCGCCACGGGCACGTGCAGGTTCGCCGCCGCGACCACCCGGCACAGCCGCCCGCACGACAGCGCGGCGACCACGCAGGCCGCGACGAGCAAGAAGAGCCACATGCGCAAGATGTAACCGCCCCGCCCCCCGACGGCCACCTCCCCCTGCCTCGCGATACCGAACCGTTACCCCTTCGGGCGCAGGGTGAGGGAGAGGGAGTTGATGCAGTAGCGCTGGTCGGTGGGGGTGGGGTAGCCCTCGCCCTCGAAGACGTGCCCGAGGTGGGAGCCGCAGCTCGCGCAGCGGACCTCGACGCGGCGCATGCCGAAGGAGGTGTCCTCCAGCAGCTCGACCGCGTCGGAGTCGCGCGGGTCGTAGAAGCTCGGCCAGCCGCAGTGGCTGGCGAACTTCGTCTCGGAGGTGAAGAGTTCGGCCCCGCAGGCGCGGCAGCTGTAGACGCCCTCGGTGGTGGTGTCGGTGTACTCGCCGGTGAAGGCGCGCTCGGTGCCGGCCTCGCGGAGCACGTGGTACTCCTCGGGGCTCAGCGCCGCGCGCCACTCCTCCTCGGTGCGCTGCACCGGGTAGTCGCCCTTGCCGCCGGAGATCGCCATGGCGGGGTCGCCTCCTCTGTCCTGGCCTCGGTCGCTGTCAGTCGGTCTCAACGCCGGCGAGGCGGTCGAGGATTTCCGGGCCGAGGGCGGTGACGTCGCCGGCGCCCATGGTGAGCACCAGGTCGCCCTCCCGGGCGAGTTCGGCGATCAGCGAGGGGACCGCGGCCATCTCGTGCACCGGCCGGGCGTCCCCGCCCGCCGCGCGTGCCGCCTCGATGATGATCTCGCTGGTCACACCCGGGACCGGGTCCTCGCGGGCCGGGTAGATGTCCAGTACCAGCGCGGCGTCGGCCTTCGCCAGCGCCTCGCCCATCTCGGTGCCGAGCTGCTGGGTGCGGCTGAACAGGTGCGGCTGGAAGACCACCAGGACCCGGCTGCCGGCGGCGCCCTCGCGGATCGCGGCGAGGTCGGCGGCGATCTCGGTCGGGTGGTGGGCGTAGGAGTCGATCACCTGGACTCCGCGCGCGGTGCCCTTGAGCTGCAGCCGCCGGCCCACGCCGGTGTACTCGGCCAGCGCCTTGGCCAGCTCGGCCGCCGGCACGCCCAGCGCCGCGCCGGCCGCGAGCGTGGCGACCGCGTTGTGCGCGTAGTGGCGGCCGGGGACGTTGACGGTGAGCGCGATCTCCTCGCCGTCCGCCTCGACCAGCACCTCGCTGGACATGCCGCGCGGGGTGATCGAGCGGATCCGGTAGCGGGCGCCCTCGGCCTCGCCGACGGTGACGATCGACAGGTCGCCGCGCCCGGCGCGGGTGGCGACGCGCTCGGCCAGCTCGGCCGAGCCCGGGTGGTCCGCGTCCACGACCAGCGTGCCGCCCGGGGCCACCCGGGAGACGAAGGTCTCGAAGGACTCGAACACGGCGTCCAGCGAGGCGTAGTTGGCGTGGTGGTCCAGCTCCACGTTGAGCACGATCGCCACCTCGGGCGCGTACTTGTGGAAGGAGCGGTCGCTCTCGTCGGCCTCCGCGACGAAGATCTCGCCGGCGCCGTGCCGGGCGTTGCTGCCGGGCTCCTTGAGGTCGCCGCCGATGGCGTAGGACGGGTCCAGGCCCAGGGCGGAGAGGGCGACCGCGAGCATGCTGGTGGTCGTGGTCTTGCCGTGGGTGCCGGCCACGGCGATGGCGCGGCGCCCGGCCATCAGCGCGGCCAGCGCGTCGGCGCGGTGCAGCACCGGCAGCCCGCGCTCGCGGGCCGCGACCAGCTCCGGGTTCTCCGGGCGGATGGCGCTGGAGACGACGACGCAGTCGGCGTCCGCCGGGAGGTTCGCGGCGTCGTGGCCGATGCCGATCCGCGCGCCGAGCGCACGCAGCGCGGCCACCGTCCCGGACTCCTTGGCGTCGCTGCCGGAGACCCGGGCGCCGCGGGTGGCGTAGATCTTGGCCAGCCCGGACATGCCGGCCCCGCCGATGCCGACGAAGTGCGGCGCCCGCGGGTCCATCGGTGCTGCCTGGTGCGCTGCCTGCTGCGCTGCTGCCTCATGGGGCACGGTCACGGAGGGTCTCCCGGGCTGTCCGGCTGCGGTCGGTCGGTGACGATTCTGCCGTACCGCGCGCGGCGGCCGGCCCCCGCGCCCGCCGCCGCGCCGTGCGGCGTGCCGGGACGCCTCCGCGGGCGGGCGGGGCGCGGGCGGGCGGTGGCGCGCCCGGGCTAGGGCTCCTGGGCGAACAGCTTCAGCACCGGCACGCCCACCTTGTGCCGGGCGCGGGAGGCCCAGTCCCGGTGGAAGAACTCCTCGACGAAGTGCGGCGCGGTCAGCACGACCACCTCGTCCGCGGAGTGCTCCTCGACCGCCGCGCGCAGAGCGTCCAGCGGATGCCCCTCCACCACGCGGCCGGTCGCGGAGACCGCGCCGGCCTCGCGCAGTTGCCCGAGCGTCCGGTCGAGCACGGCCCCGGCGGTGGCCGCCGTGCCCGCCTCGCCGCGCTCGTGCAGGGCCTCGTCGATGCGGCCGATCGCCACGTCGTCCAGCGCGCGCAGCAGCTCGTCCTGCCGCCCGCGGGGCTCCATGAGGACGTGGAACGCCACCTGCTCCTCGCCGTGGAGCGTGGCGACGAGCTCGACGTCGGCGTCCGAGAGCGCCTTCTCGATCATCAGTACGGTCGTGAACACCCGAGTCCCTTCCGAAATCGGGGCTGCCCGGTTCCGCTCCCCATACTGCCTGCCGCGGCGCGATCCCACCCGGCACCTGCGTCACTTCACCCCCAGCGGGCGGACACGCACGGGCGTGCGGCGCCGGCCGCCGATGCCGGTCGCCTGCCCGGCGGCGGGCGGATCAGTCGCCGTCGGCGGCGTCCGTGCCGACCGGGTCCGTGCCGGCGGGGTCCGCGCCGGCAGCGTCCGCGCCGCGCGGGCGGAGGTAGCGGGCGAAGAGGAAGCCGTCCTCCTCCAGCAGCAGCTCCAGCCGCATCCGGACGTCGGCCGAGGGCCCGTTGGTGATCCGCGGCGCCTCCCCCGCGCACATCAGCGGGGAGAGCGCCAGGTCCAGCTCGTCCACCAGGTCCAGCGCGGCCAGCTGGCCGAGCAGCCGCGGGCCGCCCTCGGTGAGCTGGCGACACCAGCCGCGCTCGGCGTCCAGCCAGCGGACGGCGGCGGCGAGGTCGACGCGGCCCTCGCCCAGCCGGACCACGTCCGCGACCCGCTCCGCCTCGGCCAGCCGGTCCGCCGGGGCGTCCGCCACGGTGAGCACCACCGTGGGCACCAGCGGCTCGGTGAACAGCGGGGCCGTCAGGTCGAGGTCGAGGCGGGAGCTGACGATCGCGATCGCGGGCGCCGGCGCCTGACCGGCCGCCGCGCGGCGCTCGGCGAACACCGAGCGCGCCTTCGCCGGGCGGTAGCCCTCCGTGCGGACGGTCTCGGCGCCGACCAGCACGACGTCGGCGAGCGCCCGCAGCACTCCGAAGATCTGCTTGTCGCCGGGGGAGGAGAGGCCCTCCGAGCGTCCGTCGTACCGCGCGGCCCCGTCCGCGCTGGAGACCATGTTGGCGCGCAGCCAGGGCCGTCCGGGGCGGGTGTCCGCGGGGTAGGCGTAGGCGTCGGCGAGGGCGTGCAGGGCGGCCGTCCGATCGTCCGCGTCGGGGGCGGAGCCCGGCGCGGCCGGGGCGGACAGGATCGGTGAGGCGTCGGTCACAGGAAGCAGTCGGCGCATAGGAGCGAGTCTCGCACGCCCTCTACGCTGGGGAACTGTGCCCGCACCCGACTCCTCCACCGGTACCGCCGCCCCCGGGGCCGCCGCCGACACCGCCTCGGCCGACGGCCGTGCCGCCGCCGGCCCTGCCGCTTCCGGCGTCGTCGCGCTCTGCGACCGCCGCCCGGTCGTCCCCGCCGACCGGCTGATCGCGGAGATGGTTCCGCCGCCGCGCTTCGGCGAGGCCCGCTTCTCGACCTACATCCCGGACCCGGCGCAGCCCAGCCAGTCCGAGGCGGTGCGGGTGCTGGAGTCCTTCGCGGCCGGGATCGGCGGCGCGCACGCCTCCGGCGGCGCGGGCGGCAACGGCGGAGGAAGCGGGTCCGGCGGCGGGCTGCTGCGGATGTTCCGCCGCTCCGGTACCGCCGCGCGCGGCGCCGGAGCCGGCTCCCGCATCGGGTCCGCCGGCTCCGGCCCGGTCGGCGTCTACCTCGACGGCGGGTACGGCGTCGGCAAGACCCACCTGCTGGCCTCGCTGTGGCACGCGGTCCCCGGCCCCAAGGCCTTCGGCACCTTCGTGGAGCTGACCAACCTGGTCGGCGCGCTCGGCTTCCAGCAGGCCGTCGCCGCGCTCTCGCACCATCGCCTGCTCTGCATCGACGAGTTCGAGCTCGACGACCCGGGCGACACGGTGCTGGTCTCCACGCTCCTGGCGCGGCTGGCCGACGCGGGCGTGCGGCTGGCCGCCACCTCCAACACGCTCCCGGGCAAGCTCGGCGAGGGCCGCTTCGCCTCCGCCGACTTCATGCGGGAGATCCAGGGCCTGTCCGCGCACTTCCGCTCGGTGCGGATCGACGGCGAGGACTACCGCCACCGGGGCCTCCCCGAGGCGCCGGCGCCGTACTCGGACGCCGAGGTGACGGCGGCCGCCGAGCGGATCGCGTCGGGCAGCGCACTGCCCGCGGCCGGGACGGCCTCGCTGGACGACTTCCCCGCCCTGCTCGCCCACCTCTCCGCCGTCCACCCCAGCCGCTACGGGGCGCTGCTCGACGGCCTGGACGCGGTCTGCCTGCGCGGGGTCGCGGCGGTGCCCGACCAGAACACGGCGCTGCGCCTGGTCGTCCTGGCCGACCGGATGTACGACCGTGAGCTGCCGGTGATCGCGTCCGGCCTGCCGTTCGACGAGATCTTCAGCGAGGAGATGCTGCGCGGCGGCTTCCGCAAGAAGTATCTGCGCGCCATCTCCCGCCTGGTCGCGCTGGCGCGCGACAGCCGCAAGGTGATGCCCGCGGCCTGACGCCCCGGGCGCGCGCCGCGCGGCCTTGCGCCTGGCCCTCGCGCCCGCGCCGGCCCGGCGCGGCACGTCGGCCCGGCGCGGCCCGCGGGCGCGGCGTCAGCGGGGGCGGATGCCGTCGAGGGCGATCTCCAGGACCCGGTCGCGCTGGGCGTCGTCGGTGAAGCTGGTCGCGGTGATGCCGGCGACGAGCCGGAGCAGGTCGTCCAGTTCGAGGTCTGCGCGGACCACGCCCGCCCGCTGGGCGCGCTCCAGCAGCGGGCGGCCGGCCTCGAACATCGAGATCCGGCAGGTGAGGAAGACCGCGGACTCGGAGTCCATCGCCTCCCGCAGCGCCCGCTTGGTGGCGGCGTAGCCGACGAAGCGGTGCAGCCAGGCGCTCAGCGCCTCCCACGGTTCGCGGTCGGCGACCTCGCCCGCCCACCGGCACAGCGCGTCCACCTCGGCCGCGTAGACGCTCTCGAAGAGCTCCCGCCGGGTGGGGAAGTTGCGGTAGAGCGTGCCGATGCCGACGCCGGCCTGCTTGGCGACGTCCTCGAGCGGAGCCTCGGCGCCGCGCTCGGCGAAGAGTTCGCGCGCCGCCTGGATCAGCGCGTCGTAGTTGCGCGCGGCGTCCTTGCGGCGCGGGCGCTGGGCCTCGACCAGCGCGCTCACGGATGGCGGTGGTGTGGTCGCCACGGTCACCCTCCCTGTCTGCCGTGCGTTTCCGGCTCCGTCCGGTTGAACCGGAGGTTGCCCTCCGCTAGAGTGGAGGTGTGCCTCCACTTCTGCGACTGTAGCGCAGAGGCGCGCTCCCCGTCCTGCCCGTGCGACGCCGCACGCGGCGGACGCCCTGATTCCTCACGCACACCGCGCGCCTCGGCGGGCCCGGCCGGACCGCCCCGCACGCGCGCCAAGCGCTCCCAGCCGTCTTCCTCCTCGCTTTCTTCCTCCTCCTCGGAGAGGACGTTCCGCATGTCCAGTCCGCGTTCCACCCCGCCCGCTCCCCGGCGCTCGCCCGGGGCCGTCTTCGCCGTGCTGGCCACCGGGGCCGGCGTGTTCTCCATGCTGCAGTCGCTGATCTCTCCGGCGCTGCCGACCGTCCAGCACGTCCTGCACACCTCGCAGTCCACCGCCACCTGGGTGATGACCGCCTACCTGCTCTCCGCCTCCGTCTTCACGCCGATCCTCGGGAGGGTCGGCGACCTGGCGGGGAAGAAGCGGACGCTGGTCGCCGTCCTGGCGGCGGTCACCGCCGGCTGCCTGCTGGCCGCGCTCGCGCCGAGCGCCGGCCTGCTGATCGTCGCCCGGGTGGTCCAGGGCATCGGCGGCGCGCTGCTCCCGCTGTCCTTCGGCATCATCCGCGACGAGTTCCCGGCCGGCGCGGTGAGCCCGGCCATCGCACGGCTCTCCGCCGTGATCGCGGCCGGCGGCGGGGTCGGCATGGTCGCCGCCGGGCCCATCGTCAGCGGGCTCGGCTACCGCTGGCTGTTCTGGCTGCCGGTCGCCGTCGTCGCGGTGACCACCCTGCTGGCCCTGCGGCTGGTCCCGGAGTCCCCGGCGCGCGCCTCCGGCCGGGTGAACTGGCTGGGCGCCGCGCTGCTCTCCGGCTGGCTGGTGGCGCTGCTGCTGCCGCTCAGCGAGGCGCCGCGCTGGGGCTGGGGCTCCGCGCCCACGCTGACGCTCTTCGTCGCGGCGGTGATGCTGTTCGCGGTGTGGCTGGCGGCGGAGGCCCGCGCCGAGCACCCGCTGATCGACCTGAAGGTGATGCGGCTGCCGGCGGTGTGGACCACCAACGCGGCGGCGCTGCTCTTCGGCGCCGGGATGTACTCGATCTGGTCCTTCCTGCCCGGGTTCGCCCAGACGCCGTCCTCCGCCGGCTACGGCTTCGGAGCCGACGTGACGGGCGCGGGCCTGCTGATGCTGCCGATGCTGGTCGCGATGTTCCTCTCCGGCATGGCGAGCAGCCGGCTCCAGCCGGTGGTCGGCGCCAAGAGTCTGCTGGTCAGCGGCTCCGCGGCCGGCGCGGCGGCGTGCGCGATGCTCGCTGTCTGGCACGCGGCGCAGTGGCAGGTCGGCCTGGCGTCCGGGGTGTTCGGGATCGGCATCGGCTTCGCCTTCGCCTCGATGGCCAGCCTGATCGTCGCCAACGTCCCGCCGGCGCAGACCGGGGCGGCCAGCGGGATGAACGCCAACATCCGCACCATCGGCGGCTCGATCGGCGCCTCGCTGACCAGCGTGGTGGTCACCGGACGGCTCCAGTCCGGCGGACTGCCCTACGCGTCCGGCTACGCGCACGCCTTCGCCCTGCTGGCGCTGGCCTGCGTCGGCGCGGTCGGGGCGGCGCTGCTGGTGCCGGGGGCGCGGCGGCCGGCGTCCACGCTCCTCGCCGCGGGCGGCGGCGAGCGGTCCGGCACGGACGCGGGCGCGGAGGTCGGCGCGGGTCACGGCGCGAGCCCGGCCGCGGCGGCTACGGCGACCGCGGGGACCGCGGCGACCGCGGCGACCGAGGCGGCCCGGCCCGTGATCGCCGCCGACCCCCGCTGACGACCGGCTCGCCGCGGGCCCGGACACGCCCGTCCTCAGCCCGCGGCGGGCCGCGCCCGGCACTCGGGCCCGCCGCGGGCACCGCCGGCGAACCCGGCCCCGCCCCGGTTGTCGGTGGCGGGTCGTACCGTGGGAGTCGTGAGAGCCATCACCGATCTTGACCGCAGCGTGGCGCCCTTCGAGGTCGTCAGCCCGTACCAGCCCAGCGGCGACCAGCCGGCGGCCATCGCCGAGCTGGAGCGCCGGATCCGCGCGGGCGAGAAGGACGTCGTCCTGCTCGGCGCGACCGGCACGGGCAAGTCCGCCACCACCGCCTGGATGATCGAGCGGCTCCAGCGCCCGACCCTGGTGATGGCGCCCAACAAGACCCTGGCCGCCCAGCTCGCCAACGAGTTCCGCGAACTGCTGCCCAACAACGCCGTCGAGTACTTCGTCTCGTACTACGACTACTACCAGCCCGAGGCCTACGTCCCGCAGACGGACACCTACATCGAGAAGGACTCCTCGATCAACGAGGAGGTGGAGCGGCTCCGCCACTCCGCCACGAACTCGCTGCTCACCCGGCGGGACGTGGTCGTGGTCGCCTCCGTCTCCTGCATCTACGGCCTGGGCACGCCGCAGGAGTACGTGGACCGCATGGTCCCGCTGGAGGTCGGCCAGGAGATCGACCGCGACGAGCTGCTCCGCCGCTTCGTCGACATCCAGTACACCCGCAACGACCTCGCCTTCACCCGCGGCACCTTCCGGGTCCGCGGCGACACCATCGAGATCTTCCCGGTCTACGAGGAACTCGCCGTCCGGATCGAGATGTTCGGCGACGAGATCGAGGCGCTGACCACCCTGCACCCGCTCACCGGCGAGGTGGTCAGCGAGGACCGCAAGCTCTACGTCTTCCCCGCCTCGCACTACGTCGCCGGCCCGGAGCGGATGGCCCGCGCGGTCGCCGGCATCGAGGCCGAGCTCGACGAGCGGCTCAAGGCGATGGAGAAGCAGGGCAAGCTGCTGGAGGCCCAGCGCCTGCGCATGCGCACCACCTACGACCTGGAGATGATGCAGCAGATCGGCACCTGCTCCGGCATCGAGAACTACTCCCGGCACATCGACGGCCGCGAGCCCGGCTCCGCCCCGAACACGCTGCTCGACTACTTCCCGGAGGACTTCCTCCTGGTCATCGACGAGTCGCACGTCACGGTCCCGCAGATCGGCGCGATGTACGAGGGCGACGCCTCCCGCAAGCGCACGCTGGTCGAGCACGGCTTCCGGCTTCCCTCCGCGATGGACAACCGCCCGCTGAAGTGGGAGGAGTTCCTGGAGCGCATCGGCCAGACGGTCTACCTCTCCGCCACCCCCGGCCCCTACGAGCTCTCCCGCTCCGACGGCCAGGTCGAGCAGATCATCCGGCCCACCGGCCTGATCGACCCGGAGGTCGTGGTCAAGCCCACCGAGGGCCAGATCGACGACCTGGTGCACGAGATCCGGCAGCGCACCGAGAAGGACGAGCGCGTCCTCGTCACCACCCTCACCAAGAAGATGGCCGAGGACCTCACCGACTACATGCTGGAACTCGGCATCCGGGTCCGGTACCTGCACAGCGACATCGACACGCTGCGCCGCGTCGAGCTGCTGCGCGAGCTGCGGGCCGGCGAGTACGACGTGCTGGTCGGCATCAACCTGCTCCGCGAGGGCCTGGACCTGCCCGAGGTCTCGCTGGTCGCCATCCTCGACGCGGACAAGGAGGGCTTCCTGCGCTCGCCCACCTCGCTGATCCAGACCATCGGCCGTGCCGCGCGCAACATCTCCGGCCAGGTGCACATGTACGCCGACCGGATCACGCCCGCGATGGCGCACGCCATCGAGGAGACCAACCGGCGCCGCGCCAAGCAGATGGCCTACAACAAGGAGCGCGGGATCGACCCGCAGCCGCTGCGCAAGAAGATCGGCGACATCCTCGACTCCATCGCCCGCGAGGACCTCGACACCGAGTCCCTGCTCTCCACGGGCTATCGCCAGTCCGGCGGCGGCAGCGCGGGCAAGGGCGGGAAGGGCGGCAAGACCGGCGGCGCGACCAAGGGCGCGCCCGTCCCCTCGCTCGGCGCCGCGGCCGACCGGGCCAAGGCCAAGAGCCTGCCGGCTGCCGAACTCGCCGAGCTGATCGAGGAGTTGAGCCAGCGGATGCACGCCGCGGCGGCCGAGCTGCAGTTCGAGGTGGCCGCGCGGCTGCGTGACGAGGTCAACGAGCTGAAGAAGGAGCTCCGCCAGATGCGGGAGGTCGGGATGGCCTGAGGCCCGCGGGGGAAGGCGCGAGGGCCGCGGGCGCGGGGGTTTCCCGGCGCGGGGATTTCCCCGTGCGACCGAGCGGTCGCGCTGCGTAGAGTGCGCACAGGACGCGGGTCGCGTGCGGGCCGTCCGTCCGGTCGGGGCGCGTTCGGGACGGCCGACGCCGGCCGCCGGGCGCCCGCAGCCGGACGTGAGAAGGGGGAGCGTTGAGCGTGGAGCTGGTCCGGGGGCGTCGGGTCGGACTCGCCCGGGAGGACGGCGACCCGCCCGGCACGGTCCGGGTCGAACTGGGATGGCAGCCGGCGCCGCGCCGCGGGCTGCTCTCCCGTCGCGGCCCCGGCACGGACCTGGACGCCAGCGCGCTGCTCTTCGCCGAGCGGCAGCTCGCCGACGTCGTGTTCTTCCACCACCTCGCCAGCAACGACGGCTCGGTGCGGCACAACGGGGACAACCACCTCCAGACTCCGCTGGGCGCCCTGCCGGAGCGCCCGGGGCATCCGGAGGAGGAGTCGATCCTGGTCGACCTGGAGCGGGTGCCCGCCGAGATCAGCCAGATCGTCTTCACCGTGAACTCCTTCACCGGCCAGACCTTCCACGACATCGCGCTGCTCCGCTGCCGGCTGGTGGACGCCGTGGCCGAGCGGGAGCTGGCCCGGTACGAGCTTCCCGGCGGGGGCGCGGACAGCGGCCGGGTGATGGCGAAGCTCTGCCGGGACGACGAGGCCGGCTGGGCCGTGCAGGCGATCGGCGAACCGGCACGCGGGGCCGGCTTCCAGGACATCCTGCCGTCGATAGCCGAATACCTCTGAGCCACGGGGGACCCCTGAGCCACCGGTTACCCCTGAGCTGCCGAGTTCCTCTGAGCCACCGAGCGAGCCTGCGTACGGGGGGCCGATCGGGTGGGCCTGCCGCCGCGTCCGGTTAGGGCGGGCGCCAGGGGAGGGGACCACTCCACCGTGCACGTCAGCCCCGCCCTGTGGTCCGGCACCGCCGTCGCCCTGTGCCTGCTGATCGGGGTGGACTTCCTGATCGGGCGCAGGCCGCACGAGGTCTCGCTGCGCGAGGCGGGCACCTGGACCGTGGTCTGGATCGTGCTGGCCTGCGGGTTCGGCGGCTTCGTGGGGTGGCACTCCGGCTCGGCCTACGCCGGGCAGTTCTTCGCGGGCTACCTCACCGAGAAGGCGCTGAGCGTCGACAACCTCTTCGTCTTCGTCCTGATCATGGGCAAGTTCGCGGTGCCGGCGCGGTACCAGCAGCGGGTGCTGATGGTGGGGGTGCTGATCGCGCTGGTGCTGCGCGCGGTGTTCATCGCCCTCGGCGCGGCCGTGATCAACGCCTTCTCGCCGGTCTTCTACCTCTTCGGCGCCTTCCTGCTCTGGACGGCCTGGAAGCTGCTGGCCGACGCCCGCCGCGAGCGCCGCGAAGGCCGCGCGGGTGGCGGTGAAGGCGCGGGCGCCGGCGGGAGCACGGCCGACCCGGAGGAGTACCGGGAGAACCGCTTCATCCGCCTCGTCGAGCGCCGCTTCCCCGGGAAACCGCTGCTCGCCGTGATGATCGCGATCGGCACCACGGACGTGCTGTTCGCGATGGACTCCATCCCCGCGATCTTCGGCCTGACCCAGCAGGCCTACCTGGTGCTCGCCGCCAACGCCTTCGCCCTGATGGGCCTGCGCCAGCTGTACTTCCTGATCGGCGGGCTGCTGAAGAGACTGGTCCACCTCTCCTACGGCCTGTCGGTGATCCTCGCCTTCATCGGCGTCAAGCTCGTCCTGCACGCCCTGCACGAGTCCGGCGTGCACGTCCCCGAGATCGGCATCGCCGTCTCCCTGGGCGTGATCGCCGGCGTCCTGGCCGTCACCACCGCCACCAGCCTGATCGCCTCCCGCCGCACCGCTCCGGGCCCCGGCGGGAACCGCCGCCGCGCGTCCCGGCCTCTCGATCCGTGAACCGCATCGGGCGGACCGCACGCGGAGGTGGCCGTGTCACTCGTCGACCGATCCAGGCCCTACTGGCTCATGGGGGGCCTCGCCGCGGTGGCGCTCGCCGGCGGCACCACCGCCCTCGTGTGCCGGTACGTCACCCCGGGCAGCCCGGCCGCCAAGGCCGAGGTCCGATCGGCCTTCACGCAGGCGATGCGGGCGGACCTCGCGGTACAGGGCCCGCCCACCTCCTGGCACCTGGCCGCGCCCACCGCCGACCGCCCGGCCGGCATGCCCGACGCCGCCCAGCGCCGGCGGCAGCTGGCGGACGGCCTGGCCGTACTCAGCCGCTGCTTCACCCCGGCGCAGGCCCGGCACGAGGCCGTGGCCCTGCGCAACGTCGTGGCGGAGGAGGCCGAGCCGACCTTCCGGAACCTGGGCCGCGGGGTGTCCGCGGTCGACTTCCGACGGGTCTCCGTCTCCGGCTCCCGGGCCACCGTCCGAGCCGACGTCACCGCCTGGTCGAAGGCACAGGACCAGCAGCGGCCGGGCGGCGGGTGGAACACCTCGGACCCGGTCAACGTCATGGACTACACGGCGACGCTGGTCCGGGACCCGGCCTCGGGCAGGTGGCTGGTCAGCTCCCTCAAAGGCGACTTCGTCCCCGGCGAGGGCCCGTGAGGGCCGCTCGGGGCTACCAGCCGCGTTCGCGCCACTCCGGGAGGTGGGGGCGTTCGGCGCCGAGGGTGGTGTCGTCGCCGTGGCCGGGGTAGACCCAGGTCTCGTCCGGCAGCTGGTCGAAGATCTTCGTCTCGACGTCGTGCAGCAACGAGCGGAAGCGCTCCGCGTCGCCCTGCGTGTTGCCGACGCCGCCGGGGAAGAGGCAGTCGCCGGTGAAGAGGTGCGGGTGGCCCTGCGGGTCGTCGTAGACCAGCACGATCGCGCCCGGGGTGTGGCCCACCAGGTGACGGACGGTGAGCGTGCACTCGCCGACCTGGAGGGTGTCGCCGTCGTCGAGGAGCAGCTCGGTCGCGACCGGGATGCCTTCGGCGTCGATCCGACCCGCGGCGGTGCGGGCGCCGGTCGCCTCCACGACCTCGGCGAGCGCGCCCCAGTGGTCGGCGTGCCGGTGCGTCGTGACCACCGTGTCCAGGCGGGAGCCGACCGTCTCCATCAGCACCGGCGCGTCCGCGGCCGCGTCGATGAGCAGCTGCTCGTCGGTCGCGCGGCAGCGCAGCAGATAGGCGTTGTTGTTCATCGGCCCGACCGCGACCTTGGTGATCATGAGATGGGCCAGTTCCCGGGTCTCGGCCGGGCCGCCCACCTTCACGGCTCCGTGGTACGTCATCTCCGCCGTCCTCCCTCGAATCGTGCCGATCAGTATCACGCCATGGCGGGCAGGTCGGGCAGCGCGGGGCGGGCGTCGGTCAGCCGGCCGCCGTGCCCCCGCACGGTCAGGCCGTCGCCCGGGGCGCGTCCCGACATCCAGGCCACCACGGCCCGGGAGGGCCCCTCGACCGCCAGTTCCGGCTCGCCCTGCTCCGCGCCGATCCGCAGCTCGCGCCCGCTCGGGCCGAGGTCCTCGACCCGCAGCAGGACGCCGGGCACGCCGGGCGCGCCGCGGAAGCGCCCGGCCAGCAGCACCGCCTCGCGGACGGTGAAGAACGCCGGCCAGTGCGCAGGGGTGTAGCCCGCGTCGAGGTCGACGTGGTGGTACTCGACCTCCGCGAGCCGCTTCCACGGCACCTGCGAGGCGGGGAAGACCCGCCCGCCGGGCGTGCGCTCGATCGACGTGTCCCAGGCGGAGCCGGGCACCCGGCCGAAGGCGGCCTCCAGCCGGGCCGCGGACGCCCGCAGGTCGGCGATCTGCTCGCGGAGCGGGCGGCCCGCCCCCGCGACGATCTCGGCGTCCCGCTCCTCGGGGTTCCGGTAGACCGGCATCGACACGCCGCGGGCCACGCCGGTCAGCGCCCGGCCCAGGCCGTCGGCGTTGCGGGCCAGGTGCGTGAGCACGTGCCCGCGCGTCCAGCCGGGGAGCAGCGAGGGGCCGGCGAGCTGCTCGGGGGTGAGCTCGGTGGCGGTGCGCAGCAGTTCCTCGGTGGACTCGATGAGGACGGTGAGGATCTCCCGGCGCGGCGGCAGCTCCGACGGCGGCTCCGCGGACGGCGACGGCGGCGGGGACGGGGACGAAGACGGCGGCTCCGGCGTCCGCGACGACCGCGGCGGACGGGGCCCGGACGGCGGCGGGGGGGAAGGGTGGGTGGTCATGACCCTCCTCGGAGGTCGCGAGGACACATCGCGACGGAAGCGTTTCCCGGCCACCGGACCCTCGTTGGTCAGGTTGCGGGGTGCCTGCGGTTCGCCTCCGACCCTATCCGCCCGGGGGCGTTCGGGGGCGGTCACCGGCCAGGCGGTGTCTCGTCTGACGGTCCATCACTCATTCGGGTGGACTCGGCTGGACTTTCTCGCGATTCGAACGCGTGCGCTATACAGTGGCGTCGACAGGTGGTCGGGGGAGCCGGAGAAGCGCTCTCCCGAGAGGTCCGAAACCGGAAGAAACCCCCACCCGGCCGCGTTTACGATGGGCCGGACGGGTTTTTCGGTCGCCCGGACCCCGGCCGCCGCGGCGGAAGCAGCGGAAGCACCCGGCCGCAGAAGTACCGGCCTGAGAAGTACGGGCCCCAGCAGCCCGGCCCGAGAAGCCTGGAAGAGCCCCGGAGAGCCCCGGAGAAAGGCGCATCAGCGTGGCAGACCGCCTCATCGTCCGCGGTGCTCGTGAGCACAACCTCAAGAACGTCTCGCTCGACCTGCCCCGGGACTCCCTCATCGTCTTCACGGGGCTGTCCGGCTCCGGCAAGTCCTCGCTCGCCTTCGACACGATCTTCGCCGAGGGCCAGCGCCGCTACGTCGAGTCGCTGTCCTCCTACGCGCGCCAGTTCCTCGGCCAGATGGACAAGCCCGACGTCGACTTCATCGAGGGCCTGTCCCCGGCGGTCTCGATCGACCAGAAGTCCACCTCGCGCAACCCGCGGTCCACGGTCGGCACGATCACCGAGGTCTACGACTACCTCCGGCTGCTCTTCGCCCGCATCGGCAAGCCGCACTGCCCGCAGTGCGGCCGCCCGATCGCCCGGCAGAGCCCGCAGCAGATCGTCGACCGCGTGCTGGAGCTGCCCGAGGGCACGCGCTTCCAGGTGCTCTCCCCGCTGGTCCGCGGCCGCAAGGGCGAGTACGTCGACCTCTTCGCCGACCTGCAGACCAAGGGCTACTCCCGGGCCCGGGTGGACGGTGCGGTGGTGCAGCTCACTGAGCCGCCGACGCTCAAGAAGCAGGAGAAGCACACCATCGAGGTGGTCGTCGACCGCCTCACGGTGAAGGAGTCCGCCAAGCGCCGGCTGACCGACTCGGTCGAGACCGCCCTGCGCCTCTCCGGCGGCACGGTCGTCCTCGACTTCGTCGACCTGCCGGAGGACGACCCCGAGCGCGAGCGGATGTACTCGGAGCACCTCTACTGCTCCTACGACGACCTCTCCTTCGAGGAGCTGGAGCCGCGCTCCTTCTCCTTCAACTCGCCCTTCGGCGCCTGCCCGGAGTGCACCGGCATCGGCACCCGGATGGAGGTGGACCCGGAGCTGATCGTCCCCGACGAGGAGAAGTCGCTGGACGAGGGCGCCATCCACCCCTGGTCCCTGGGCCACACCAAGGAGTACTTCGCCCGCCTGGTCGGCGCCCTGGCCGAGGAGCTCAGCTTCCGCACCGACGTGCCCTGGGCGGGCCTGCCCGCGCGCGCCCGCAAGGCGCTGCTGTACGGCCACCGCACGCAGGTCGAGGTCCGCTACCGCAACCGCTACGGCCGCGAGCGCTCCTACACCACCGCCTTCGAGGGCGCCGTCCCCTATGTCCAGCGCCGGCACGCGGACGCGGAGAGCGACAGCAGCCGCGAGCGCTTCGAGGGCTACATGCGCGAGGTGCCGTGCCCGGCCTGCAAGGGCGCGCGGCTCAAGCCCGTGGTCCTCGCGGTGACGCTGAACGAGCGCTCCATCGCCGAGGTCTCCTCGATGTCGATCGCGGACTGCGCGGAGTTCCTGCGCGGGATGCGGCTGACCAAGCGCGAGAAGGCCATCGCCGAGCGGGTGCTGAAGGAGGTCAACGAGCGGCTGCGGTTCCTGGTCGACGTCGGCCTTGACTACCTCTCGCTGGACCGCGCGGCCGGCACGCTCTCCGGCGGCGAGGCGCAGCGCATCCGGCTGGCCACCCAGATCGGCTCCGGTCTGGTCGGCGTGCTCTACGTGCTGGACGAGCCCTCCATCGGCCTGCACCAGCGCGACAACCACCGGCTGATCGAGACCCTGGTGCGGCTGCGGGACCTCGGCAACACCCTGATCGTGGTGGAGCACGACGAGGACACCATCCGCACCGCGGACTGGGTGGTGGACATCGGCCCGGGCGCCGGCGAGCACGGCGGCAAGGTCGTGCACTCCGGCTCCCGCGAGGAGCTGCTGGCCAACGAGGAGTCGCTGACCGGCCAGTACCTCGCCGGCAAGCGCAGCATCCCGATCCCCGCCGCGCGCCGTCCGCGCGACCCCGGCCGGCAGATCACTGTGCACGGCGCCCGCGAGCACAACCTGCGGGACGTCGACGTCTCCTTCCCGCTGGGCGTCTTCACCGCGGTCACGGGCGTCTCCGGATCCGGCAAGTCGACGCTGGTCAACGACATCCTCTACACGCACCTGGCGCGCGAGCTGAACGGCGCCCGCTCGGTGCCCGGCCGGCACACCCGGATCAGCGGGACGGACCAGGCCGACAAGGTCGTGCACGTCGACCAGTCGCCGATCGGACGCACCCCGCGCTCCAACCCGGCGACCTACACCGGCGTCTTCGACCACGTCCGCCGGCTGTTCGCCGAGACGACGGAGGCCAAGGTCCGCGGGTACCTGCCGGGGCGGTTCTCCTTCAACGTCAAGGGCGGCCGCTGCGAGAACTGCTCCGGCGACGGCACCATCAAGATCGAGATGAACTTCCTGCCGGACGTCTACGTCCCCTGCGAGGTCTGCCACGG
>Ga0164242_10000498_pt1 | contig 47074 bp, 45 predicted proteins | sample OricomgcompostMG_FD_108783 | JGI IMG/M metagenome (GOLD analysis project Ga0164242, IMG submission 108783) | Miracle-Growth compost microbial communities from Emeryville, California, USA - Original compost - Miracle growth compost (MG) ... | reverse complement strand
GCCCTGGCGCAGCAGCCGCACCAGGCGGTACGGGCCGAACCACGACCCGACCTGCGCGGCCGGCCCGTTATCGCTCACCGTCGAGCCTCCTTCGCTCGTCCGTCACACCCGTCACGTTCAGTCGCGTCGTCAGGAAATCGCATTGACCGCGCTCGACAGCTTTGCCGTGAACGAACCCGGCAGCGGGATGGAACCGTACTGGTCCAGACCGTCCTGGCCGGGACCGATCGCGGCCTGCATGAACGCCTTCACCGCGGACCCCGTCGCCGCGTCCGGATATTTCGAGCAGACGATTTCGTAGGTCGCCAGCACGATCGGGTACGCGCCCTGCTGGGTGGGCCGGTAGAACGACGAGGTGTCCAGCACCAGGTCGTTGCCCTGCCCCTGAAAGGTGGCCCCGGCGATGGTCTTCTCGACGGACTCCTTGGTGATGGGCACCGCGTCCGGCCCCGCCGAGGTGATGATCGACGCCATGCTCAGCTGCTTGCCGACCGCGAACGACCACTCGTTGTAGGTGATCGACCCCTCGGTGTTCTGCAGCAGCGCCGAGGTGCCGTTGTTGCCGCTGGCCCCCTGTCCGACGCCGCCGGTGAACATCTCGCTGGTGCCCTTGCCCCAGGCGCCGTTGGACGCCCCGTCCAGGTACTTCTGAAAGTTGGCGGTGGTGCCGGACTTGTCGCTGCGGAAGATCACCGCGATGGGCGTCGACGGCAGGTTGAGGCCCGGATTGACCGCCTTGAGCGCCGGGTCGTCCCACTTGGTGATGGCGCCGTTGAAGATCTTCGCGACGGTCGGCCCGTCCAGTTTGAGCCCGCTCACCCCGGTGAGGTGGTAGGTCACCGCGATCGGCCCGAACACGGTCGGCAGGTCCCAGGCGGGCGAATTGCACCGCGCCGCCGCCCGGTCGGTCTGGCCGGTGGTGGGGTCCAGCGGGATATCCGAACCCGCGAGGTCGGTCTGATTGTTGAGGAACTGCGTGACACCGGCGCCGGAGCCGTTCGCGTTGTAGTCCAGCGTGTAGCCCGGGCAGGCCCGGACGTAGGCGTAGACGAATTGCTCGATCGCGTTCTGCTGGGCGGTGGACCCGCTGTCCTTGAGCACCTTCTTGCCGCCGCAGTCCACGTGCGCGCCCGACCCCGACGACGACTTGGAGTCGCCGCCGCACCCCGTCAGCGTCAACGCGGCGGCGGCCAGCAGGCTCAGTACAGCGCCAGATCGAGCGAAACTCACGCAACTCCTCCCGCCCCCGACGGCCCGGGGCCACCAAAAGTTAATCAATCGTGAATATACAAACCCTTGACAAAGGCTGAGAGGTGAATAAGGGGTGAATGAGTGCCGGGCACACGCCCGGGACCGGCCGGCGCTCAGGCGCTGGGCAGCCGCACCACCTGAACGAAGAACTCGTCGATCTGCCGGACCGCCTTCATGAACTGGTCCAGGTCGACCGGTTTGGTGACGTAGGCGTTGGCGTGCAGCTTGTAGCTCTTCAGGATGTCCTCCTCGGCCGAGGAGGTGGTGAGCACCACGACCGGGATCTGGGCCAGGTCGGGGTCGGACTTGATCTTCTCCAGCAGCTGGCGGCCGTCGTATTTGGGCAGGTTCAGGTCCAGCAGGATCAGGTCGGGCCGCGGCGCGTCGGCGAACTCACCGCGCCGGTACAGGTAGTTGAGGCCCTCCTCGCCGTCGTGCGCCACGTGCAGCCTGTTGTTGAGTTTGTTGTGCTCGAAGGCTTCTCGCGTGATCAGCTCGTCTCCGGGGTCGTCCTCGACGAGCAGGATGTCGATGGCTCTACCGGCCGTTGTCATTGCTGCGCTCCTTCCAAAGCGACTGCGTCCGTTTCGTCGACGGGTCCGGGCACGGGCAAACTGAATTCGAATCGGGTCCCGTCGGTGTAGGACGTGTCGATCCGGACGGTGCCGCCGTGGTGCTCGACGATCTTCTTCACCAACGCCAGGCCGACCCCGGTGCCGGCGTACACCTCCCGGCCGTGCAGCCGCTGGAAGATGACGAAGACCTTGTCGGAGAACTCCTCCGGGATGCCGATGCCGTTGTCCGACACGCTCAGCAGCCACTCGCCGTCGTGGGTGCCTTCGCCGGGGGCGCATTCGATGACGACGCGGGGCCGGCGATCCTTGTGCCGGAACTTGATCGCGTTGCCGATCAGGTTCTGCCACAACATGGTCAGCAGCATCGGGTCCCCGACGATCCGCGGCAGTTCGGCGGGGCGCACGATCTCGGCGCCGGTTTCCTCGACGGCGGCGGCCAGGTTGGCCAGGCCGGCGTCCAGCGTGGCATCCAGCTGCACCTCGGCCTCGGTGGTGCCCAGCCGGCCCACCCGGGAGAAGGTGAGCAGGTCGTTGATCAGCGCCTGCATCCGTTTGGCGCCGTCGACCGCGAACCCGATGTACTCCAGGCCGCGCTCGTCGAGCTGGTCGCCGTAGCGCCGCTCCAGCAGCTGGCAGAACGACGCCACCTTGCGCAGCGGCTCCTGCAGGTCGTGGGAGGCGACGTAGGCGAACTGCTCGAGTTCGGTGTTGGAGCGCCGCAATTCGGCGGCCTGCTCGTCCAGCTGCTCCTGGGCCGACCGCGACACGTCGAGTTCTTCGACCATGCGCCTGCGCATGTTCTCCACGTCGATGGCCATGTCGCGAATGTCCTTGGGCCGCTTGGGCGCAACGATCGTTTCGGCGAAGTTGCCCTCGGTGATGCGCCGGCAGGACGCGGCCAGCTGCGCGATCGGGCGGGTGATGGCGGCGCGGCTGAACAAGCCCAGGAACAGACCCGTCCCCAAAATGGCCAGCACCATGGCACCCAGCACCCAGTCGCGCCAGCCGTTGATCTCGTGCAGCTCGGCGGTCGCACTCGCCGCCGCCTGCGCCAGGTGCGTGTTCTGGGTCTCGAAAAGCGCTCGCAGATGGTCGAATTTGGCCTTGCCGAGGTCGGCGGTCGGGGCGCTGACGACGGCGGGGGCCCTGGGGGTGACGCTGGCGATGACGGGTTCGGCGTAGTTGGTCCGCCAGTCGGCGGCGGCCGACTCCACCGCGTCCAGGTCGGCGATCAGCTCGGTGTTGCCGGCGTTGCCGCCCACCAGCCGGCGAATCTCGTCGGCGGCCGCCTGCTCGGTGCGCTGCCCGTCGTAGTAGGGCGCCAGGAACTGCCGGTCCGCGGCGATCAGGTAGCCGCGCAGGCCGGTTTCCTGGTCCCGCAGCGCCGCCTGCAGCCGGGCCGCCGCGACCCGCGCCGGCCCGACACCGTCGGCCACCTGCCGCGACACCTGGTCGGTGCGGTGCAGCAGCACCGCCCCGACCAGCGCCCCGATCAGCACCGTCGTGCCCATGATCCACAGCACCAGGGCCAGCCATCCCCGCACGGTCAGCTGCGTGAGCCGGAGCGGACGCGGCGCGGTCACGTGATGGTCCTCTCGACGCGGAGCACGGCGATGTCATCGGTGAGGCCGCCGCGCGGCCGGGCCAGTCGCTGGGCGCCGTCGATCAGGGCGTCGACGAACGCCGGGCCGGGGCGATCGACCTGCGAGCGGGCCAGGGCGAGCAGGCCGTCCTCGCCGAGCCGTTGGGTCCCGCGCCCCGAATACCCCTCGTAGAGCCCGTCGGTGAGCAACAGCAGGCCGTGCCCCGCGGGCAGCCGCAGCTGGTGGCGCGGCCAGTCGTCGGCGCGCAGCCCGAGCGCCGGCCCGCCCGGCGGTTCGACCCATTCCACGGTGCCGCCGCCCTGCAGCAGCATCCCCGGATGGCCGGCGCGGATGACGCTGACCTCGGGCCGCTGCGGCGAGATCTCCAGGCTGAGCACGGTCGCGAAGATCCCGGTGCCGGTGCGTTCGGAGTGCAGCACCCGCTCCAGCTGGCGCATCAGTTCGACGCCGTGCACGCCGGCCAGGGTGAGCGCCCGGAACGCGATCCGCAGCGCCGCCCCCAGGGCCGCCTCGTGCGGGCCGTGCCCGGCGACGTCGCCGATCAGCACGTGCACCACCCGATCCGGTGTCTGGACCACGTCGTAGAAGTCACCGCACAGCAGCGCGTCCTCGCGGCTGGGCCGGTACCGGGCGACGATGTCCACGCCCGGATCGTCCAGCAGCAGCGGGGAGGGCAGCAGCCCGCGTTCCAGCAGAGCGTTCTCCCGGGCCCGCAGCTGGGTGGCGTGCAGGTCGGCGGCGATCAGCTCGGCGCGTTTGCGCTCGATCGCATACAGCAGCGCGCGGCGCAGCATCTCCGGCTCCACCCGGCCCTTGACCAGGTAGTCCTGGGCGCCGGCGGCCACCGCGGAGGCCCCGAAGTACTCGTCGTTCAGCCCGGTCAGCACCACGATCGGGACGGTGGCGTCGAGCTTGGCGATGCGGTTCAACGCGTCGATCCCGCTGGCGTCGGGTAGGTGCAGATCCAGCAGCACGCAATCGGGCCGGGTGGATTCCAGCTCGCGTTCGGCGTGCGCCATCGACTGCGCCCACACCACCCGGATGTCGGTGACCGCGTCGGTGACGAGTTCCTCCACCAGCACCGCGTCGCCGCGGTCGTCCTCGACCAACAACACCGACAACGGCTTCAGCGACTGCCGCTGCGCGGCCGGCGTGACCGCGGCCTGCGCTGGTATCAATTCCCGGCCATCTGTGGACGGGCATGGGAAGTCACGTTCTGCACTGCAGACCCCCTGGCCGCGATGAGACCCATTGCTGTGTGGCGGTGCGTGGACGGGTGGCCGGTGCCTGTTTACCGGCCGTCGGTCTGGACTTCACCCACCGGGGAAATCCTATGCGGTACCGCTAGGCTTTTCCCAACAGCCACGCGCAACGCTCAGCGCAACAGCGCCCGCGACATCACCACCCGCTGAATCTGATTGGTGCCCTCGTAGATCTGGGTGATCTTGGCGTCGCGCATCATCCGCTCGACCGGGAAGTCCTGCGTGTACCCGTAGCCGCCGAACAGCTGCACCGCGTCCGTGGTCACCTCCATCGCGACGTCGGACGCCAGGCACTTCGACGCCGCGGAGATGAACCCCAGGTGCGATTCGCCGCGCTCGGCGCGGGCGGCGGCGTGGTACACCATCAGCCGGGCCGACTCCACCTTCATCGCCATGTCGGCGAGCATGAACTGCACACCCTGGTTGTCGCTGACCGGTCGGCCGAACTGCTTGCGCTCCTTGGTGTATGCGATGGCGGCGTCCAGCGCGCCCTGCGCGATCCCGACGGCCTGGGCGCCGATGGTGGGCCGGGTGTGGTCCAGCGTCGCCAGCGCGGTCTTGAAGCCGGTGCCCGGCTCGCCGATGATCCGGTCGCCCGGGATGCGGCAGTTCTCGAAGTACAGCTCGGTGGTCGGCGAGCCCTTGATGCCGAGCTTCTTCTCCTTGGGCCCGACGGTGAAGCCCTCGTCGTCCTTGTGCACCATGAACGACGAGATGCCGTTGGCGCCCTTGTCCGGATCGGTCACCGCCATCACCGTGTACCAGCTCGACTTGCCGCCGTTGGTGATCCAGCACTTGGCGCCGTTGAGGATCCAGTCATCCCCGTCGGCGCGGGCCCGGGTGCGCATCGACGCCGCGTCGCTGCCGGCCTCGCGCTCGGAGAGCGCGTAGGACGCCATCGCCGAGCCGTCCGCGATCGACGGCAGCACCTGCTTCTTCAGCTCGTCGGAGCCGCGCAGGATCAGCCCCATGGTGCCCAGCTTGTTGACCGCGGGGATCAGCGACGCCGAGGTGTCGACGCGGGCGACCTCCTCGATGACGATGCAGGCCGCCACCGAGTCGGCGCCCTGCCCGCCGTACTCCTCCGGCACGTGCACGGCGTTGAACCCCGCCGCGTTCAACGCCTCCAGCGCCTCCTGCGGGAACCGGGAGTTCTCGTCCACGTCGGCGGCGTGCGGAGCGATCTCCTTTTCCGCCAGCGCCCGGATCGCGGCACGCAGCTCCTGGTGCTCCTCGGGCAGTTGGAACAGATCGAAGTCGGGGTTTCCGGCCCATCCAGCCATCTCTAACGCCTCCTAGTGCTACTGACCGGTAACTTTACCGTGCAGCCTTTGCAGCGCCTCATCCTTGGCTCGCACGCTGTCGGCCAGCTGGGTCTGGAACTCGACGATGCGGGCCCGCAGCCCCGGGTCGGAGGCGCCGAGGATGCGCACCGCCAGCAGGCCGGCGTTGCGGGCGCCGCCGATGGAGACGGTGGCCACCGGCACCCCCGCGGGCATCTGCACGATCGACAGCAGCGAGTCCAGCCCGTCCAGCCGGCCCAGCGGCACCGGGACCCCGATCACCGGCAGCGGTGTCGCCGAGGCGACCATGCCGGGCAGGTGGGCGGCGCCGCCGGCGCCGGCGATGATCACCTCGATGCCCCGCCCGGCCGCGTCGCGCGCGTAGTCGAACATCACCCCCGGCGTGCGGTGCGCCGAGACCACCCGCACCTCGGTGGGCACGTCGAACTCGGCCAGCGCGGCCGCGGCGTCGGCCATCACCGACCAGTCGCTGTCGCTGCCCATGATCACCGCGACGCGAGGAGCTTCGGTCACGCTCATTGATGCCGCTCCTGTTCGTGTGGGTCCCATCCGTCCGTCCACTGCCCGTGGGACAGCCAGTGCGCCGCCAGCTCGGCGCGCCGCCGCAGCGCGGCCAGCCCGGCCGTGTCGGCGGCGGGGAAGTCGCCGAGGAAGTTGATGTGACCGACCTTGCGGCCGGGGCGTTCCCCCTTGCCGTACAGGTGCACCCGGGCGTCGGGCATGCGCGCGAACAGGTGGTGCAGCCGCTCGTCGACGCTCATCCGCGGCCGCTCCCGGGCGCCCAGCACGTTGGCCATCACGGTGACCGGCGCCAGCGCGTCGGTGTCGCCGAGCGGATAGTCCAGCACCGCGCGCAGGTGCTGCTCGAACTGGCCGGTCCGCGACCCGTCCATGGTCCAGTGCCCGGAGTTGTGCGGGCGCATCGCCAGCTCGTTGACCAGCAGCGCGCCGTCGGTGGTTTCGAACAGTTCCACGGCCAGCACGCCGACCACGCCGAGCTCGCCGGCCAGCCGCAGCGCCAGCCGTTGCGCGTCGGCGGCCAGGTCCTCGCCCAGGCCGGGGGCGGGCGCGATCACCTGCACGCAGATGCCGTCGCGTTGCACCGTCTCGACCACCGGCCACGCCGCGCCCTGCCCGAACGGCGACCGGGCCACCAGCGCGGACAGCTCCCGGCGCAGGCTCACCTGTTCCTCGGCCAGCACCGGCACGCCGTCGGCCAGGAAGGCGGCCGCGATCTCCCGGGCGTGCACCGGGTCGCGGGCCATCCGCACGCCGCGCCCGTCGTAGCCGCCGCGGACCGCCTTGACCACCACCGGGCCACCGACCCGCCGGGCGAAGGCGTCGAGCTCGTCGAGGCTGTTGATCTCGGCGTACCGCGGCACCGGCACACCCAGGGATTCCAGCCGCCGCCGCATCACCAGCTTGTCCTGCGCGTGCACCAGGGCCTGCGGCGGCGGCGCCACGTTGACGCCCTCGGCGACCAGTTTGTCCAGCAGTTCGCCCGGCACGTGCTCGTGATCGAAGGTCAACACGTCGGCGCCCGCGGCCACCCGGCGCAGGTCCTCCAGGTCGGTGTGCGAGCCGATCACCACGTCGGACGCGACCAGCGCGGCCGACTCGTCGGCGGCGGTGGCCAGCACCCGCAGCGACTGGCCCAGCGCGATCGCGGCCTGGTGGGTCATCCGGGCGAGCTGGCCGCCGCCGACCATGGCGACGACGGGGACGGCGCGGGGAACGGCTCGGGGCGCCGCTTTCGCGGAGGCGGCGCCCGGCGGGCGGGTACTCGGCACGGCCATCATGGTGTCACGGCGAACAACCGGGTGCTAAATGCCGGCGGCCGCCGTGTTGAGCGGGGCTGACACAGAATTGTTATGTACGATTTTGCGTCGATTTTGTGTCCGTCCGTAGACTGACGTGTTGTGTCCTTCGCCGAAGCCACGATCGCGCGTTTGCCCAGGCTTTTGCAGCCCTATTTGCTACGCCACCACGAGCTGATCAAATTCGCCATCGTCGGCGGCACCACATTCGTCATCGACTCGGCGATTTTCTACACGCTGAAGCTCACCATTCTGGAGCCCAAACCGGTGACCGCCAAGGTGATCGCGGGCATCGTGGCGGTCATCGCGTCCTACGTGCTGAACCGGGAATGGAGCTTCCGCAATCGCGGCGGCCGCGAGCGTCACCACGAGGCGCTGCTGTTCTTCGCGTTCAGCGGGGTCGGGGTGCTGCTGTCTATGGCGCCGCTGTGGTTCTCCAGCTACGTGTTGCAGCTGCGCCAGCCCACGGTGTCGCTGACGGTGGAGAACGTCGCCGACTTCATCTCGGCCTACATCATCGGCAACCTGCTGCAGATGGCGTTCCGGTTCTGGGCGTTCCGGCGCTGGGTATTCCCCGACCAGTTCGCCCGCGACCCCGACAAGGCGCTGGAGTCCGCCCTCACCGCCGGCGGTATCGCCGAGATCTTCGAGGACGCGTTCGAGGACGACGGTGGCAACGTCACGCTGTTGCGGGCCTGGCGCAACCGGGCCGGCCGGCTGACTCAGCTGGGCGATTCCTCCGAGCCCAGGGTGTCGAAGACCTCGTGATACAGCAGCGCGTGCACCTCGCGCAGCCGCGGAATGTCGTGGAACTCCAACGGATCCTGTGACGCCGACTCGATGATCAGCGTGCCGGTGCGCAGCATCCGCTCGGTGATCCGGTCGCGGAACTCCACGCTGTTGATCCGGGCCAGCGGAATGTCGATGCCGGTGCGGGTGGCCACGCCGTGCCGGAACATCACCCGCCGGTTGGTCACCACGAAATGGGTGGTCAGCCAGCCGAAGAAGGGCCACAGCGTCAGCCAGCCGACGATCACCAGCCAGATCCCCCAAATCACGCCGTGGATGATGTTCTTGGCGAGCTGCTCGAAGTGCGTCGAGTCGAGGTAACCCGAGCCGAACGCCGCCAACCCGGTGCCGAGGATCAGCACCAGCACCGGCCCGATCAGCCGCTTCCAGTGCGGGTGGCGGTGCACGATGACGTGTTCGCCGGCGGCCAGAACGTTATCCGGGTAGCCCATGCCCGCCGACCTTAGCCGGGCCCGGTGCCGGGCGGGTGCGGCTAGCGCAGATGCACCACGTCGCCGGCGGCGACGACGACGGTTTGCCCGCCGCTGTCCAGACACAGCCGGCCCTGGTCGTCGATGCCGCCGGCGGTGCCCTCGATGTGTTTGCCGCCGGGCAGGTCGGCGCGCACCCGGGTGCCGATGGTCAGGCTGCGGGCCCGGTAGTCGGCGGCCAGCGCCCAGTCCGCCCCGCGCGCGGCCTGCCAGCTGACGATGCGCCGGCCGAGCTCGCGCAACAGCCCGGACACCAGCGCGGTGCGGTCCGGCGCGGCCACCCCGAGGTCGAGCAGCGAGGTGGCGCCGGGGCCGTCGATCTCGTCGGCGGACTGAGTCACGTTGAGCCCCAAGCCGATAACCACCACCGGCTTGGACACCTCGGCGAGGATTCCGGCCAGCTTGCCCGGCGAGCCGGCCGGCCCGGCCAGCACGTCGTTGGGCCACTTCAGCCCGACCGCCACCCCCGCCGGCTGCAGCAACGGGGCCACCGTGTCGACCACCGCCACCCCGGTGGCCAGCGGCAGCCAGCCCCACCCGGCGGCCGGGACGTCGACGACGCTGACCCCGACCGACATGGTGACCTGGGCGCGCGGCGTGGCCGACCAGCCCCGGCCGTGCCGCCCCCGCCCGGCGGTCTGGTGCTCGGCGATCAGCACCGCCCCGGCGACGTCGTCGCCCGCCGCCGCGCGCGCCAGCAGGTCGGCGTTGGTGGAGCCGGTCTGCTCGACGACGTCGAGCCGGCGCCAGCCCAGCCCGGTGCCGATCAGTTCGGCGCGCAGCGCGGCGGCGTCCAACGGGGCTCGAAGCCGGTCTCGGTCGGTCACCGGACCCAGCCTAGAACTCACGGCCGGCGGTCGCGCATGTCCAGCACGGCCAGATGGCTGAACAGCATGCTGGTTCCGATCGGGTTGCCGCCGCCGGGATAGGTGGTGCCGCTGGGGGCGGCCATGGTGTTGCCCGCCGCGTACACCCCGGGGATGGGCCGGCCGGCGGTGTCCAGCACGCGGGCCGCGGTGTCGGTGCGCAGACCGCCCTTGGTGCCCAGATCGGAGACGCCGAACGCGGCGGCGTGATACGGCGGTGTGTCGATGGGCACCAGCGGGGAGGCGCCCGCCGAGAAGGCCCGGTCGAACGCCTCGTCGCCCCGGCCGAAGTCCTCGTCGACGCCGGCGGCGGCAAACCCGTTGAACCGCAACACCGTTGCCGTCAGCCGCTGCGCGGGAACGCCGATCTTGGCGGCCAGCTCGGGCAGGCTGTCCGCGGTGTGCCACAAGCCGGCGGCGACGTATTTCTCGGTCTCGACGAGGGAGACGTTGGTCGCCTTCACCGGCGGCACCGCACCCTCCTTGTCGTCGTAGATCATCCAGTACGGCAGCCTGAGCGACCCGTCCCGCAGGTGGGCCAGGATCTGCCGGCCGGCCCGGTCGTAGGCCATGGACTCGTTGACGAACCGGTCGGCGGACTGGTTGACGAAGATGCCGCCGGTGAACCACAGCGCGAACGCCGAGCGGCCGTCGGGATGGGTCAGGCCCGGCGACCACCACGCCTGGTCCAGCAGGTCGGTGTCGGCGCCGACGGCGATGCCCGCCTGCAGCGCCAGGCCGCGACTTCCCGGGCCGCCCATGGTGTCTCGCGCCTGCCCCGGCACCCCGTAGGCGCGGCGCAAGTCCGGGTTGGCCTCGAAGCCCCCGGCGGCCAGCAGCACCCCGCGCCGGGCGCGGACGGCGCGGCGCTCACCGCCGGTCTCGACCACCGCGCCGACCACCCGGCCGTCGCTGCGCACGAGCTCGACCAGGGCGGTGTCGCGCCGCAGCGTGGCCGTCGGGAACTCGCCGATGGCCCGCAGGAACCGGGCGATTAGCGCGCGGCCCCCGAGGTAGTAGTCGGACGGCGGTTCGGCGCCGAGCCGGTCGGTGTCCAAGGGCCCGCGGATCAGCGTCCGGAATTCGGGGGCGGCGGCCACCGGCAGCGGCTTGGCGGCGATGTGGCGTTGGCCGTCCAGCCGCGCCTTGGGCGCCTTGCCGTAGTAGTCGGGCCAGGGCAACGGCACGAACGCCAGGTGCGGGTCGGCCTCCAGGTATTCGATCAGTGGGGCCCCGCCGCGCACATAGGTTTCCTGCAGCTCGCGCGGGGTGCGGTCGCCGACCACGGCGTGGTAGTAGGTGAGCGCGTCCTCGATGGTGTCGTCGGTGCCCGCGCGGATCAGCACCGGATTGCACGGGAACCAGACGCCGCCGCCGCCCGAATAGGCGGTCGTGCCACCGAATTTCGACGTCGCCTCGACGAGCAGCACCTCGAGGCCCTCGCGCGCCGCGGTGTAGGCGCCGGTGACGCCGCCGGCACCGGATCCCGCCACCAGCACGTCGCACTCCGCGGTCCACTGCACCGTGCCCATAGTCAGCGCAGCCTATCCGCGCCGCTAAGCTCGTCTCCCATGACGAGCGTTACCGACCACACCGCCGAACCCGCCGCGGAACACTCCATCGACATCCACACCACCGCGGGCAAGCTGGCCGAGCTGCACAAGCGCCGCGAGGAGTCGCTGCACCCGGTGGGTGAAGAGGCCGTCGAGAAGGTGCACGCCAAGGGCAAGCTGACCGCCCGCGAGCGGATCCTGGCCCTGCTCGACGAGGACTCGTTCGTGGAGCTGGACGCGCTGGCCCGGCACCGCAGCAAGAACTTCGGCCTGGAGAACAACCGCCCGCTCGGCGACGGTGTGATCACCGGCTACGGCACCATCGACGGCCGCGACGTGTGCATCTTCAGCCAGGACGCCACCGTGTTCGGCGGCAGCCTGGGCGAGGTGTACGGCGAGAAGATCGTCAAGGTGCAGGAGCTGGCCATCAAGACGGGCCGCCCGCTGATCGGCATCAACGACGGCGCCGGCGCCCGCATCCAGGAGGGCGTCGTCTCGCTGGGCCTCTACAGCCGCATCTTCCGCAACAACATCCTGGCCTCGGGCGTCATCCCGCAGATCTCGCTGATCATGGGCGCGGCCGCCGGCGGGCACGTCTACTCCCCCGCCCTGACCGACTTCGTCGTCATGGTCGACCAGACCAGCCAGATGTTCATCACCGGGCCCGACGTCATCAAGACCGTCACCGGTGAGGACGTCACCATGGAGGAGCTGGGCGGCGCGCACACCCACATGGCCAAGTCGGGCACCCTGCACTACGTGGCCTCGGGCGAGCAGGACGCCTTCGACTGGGTCCGCGACCTGCTCAGCTACCTGCCGCCCAACAACGCCACCGACCCGCCCCGCTACGCCGAGCCGCACCCGGCGGGGGCCATCGAGGACAACCTCACCGACGAGGACCTCGAGCTGGACACGCTGATCCCGGACTCGCCCAACCAGCCCTACGACATGCACGAGGTGATCACCCGGATCCTCGACGACGACGAGTTCCTGGAAATCCAGGGCGGTTACGCGCAGAACATCGTCGTCGGGTTCGGCCGCATCGACGGCCGGCCGGTCGGGATCGTGGCCAACCAGCCCACCCAGTTCGCCGGCTGCCTGGACATCAACGCCTCGGAGAAGGCGGCGCGGTTCGTGCGGACCTGCGACTGCTTCAACATCCCGATCATCATGCTGGTCGACGTCCCGGGCTTTCTGCCGGGCACCGGCCAGGAGTACAACGGCATCATCCGGCGCGGCGCCAAGCTGCTGTACGCCTACGGCGAGGCCACCGTCCCCAAGATCACCGTGATCACCCGCAAGGCCTACGGCGGCGCCTACTGCGTGATGGGCTCCAAGGACATGGGCTGCGACGTCAACATCGCCTGGCCGTCGGCGCAGATCGCGGTGATGGGCGCCTCGGGTGCGGTCGGGTTCGTCTACCGCAAGCAGCTGGCCGAGGCCGCGAAGAAGGGCGAGGACGTCGACGCGCTGCGGCTGCAGCTGCAGCAGGAGTACGAGGACACCCTGGTCAACCCGTACGTCGCCGCCGAGCGCGGCTACGTCGACGCGGTGATCCCGCCATCACACACCCGCGGCTACATCGCCACCGCGCTGCGGCTGCTGGAACGCAAGATCGCCCATCTGCCCCCCAAGAAGCACGGGAACATTCCGCTATGAGTTCCGCCACGAGTGACGAAAACGCTTCGGCCGCAACAGAAGCCGCGCCGCACGAGCCGCACATCCAGATCCTCAAGGGTGAACCCACCGTCGAGGAGGTGGCCGCGCTGGTCACGGTGCTGGGATGCGTCGGCGGCGCGCCGGAGCCCGAGCAGCCCGAGAAGACCCGCTGGGGTCTTCCGGTCGACCGGCTGCGCTTCGCGATGTCCAACTACCAGCGGCTGACCATGCAGCAGATGACGCACCTAAGGCGTTGACCCGCCTGGTGCTGGCCTCGGCCTCGGCCGGCCGGCTCAAGGTGCTGCGCCAGGCGGGGGTGGACCCGCTGGTCGTGGTGTCCGGGGTGGACGAGGACGCGGTGATCGCCGCGCTGGGGCCGGATGCGTCGCCAAGCGCCGTGGTGTGCGCGCTGGCGACGGCCAAGGCCGACCGGGTGGCCGGCGCGCTTCAGGCCGGCGTCGCCGCCGATTGCGTTGTGGTCGGCTGTGATTCGATGCTGTTCATCGACGGCGGGCTGTGCGGCAAACCGGGCTCGGCCGACGCCGCGCTGCGCCAGTGGCGCCGCATCGGCGGGCGGTCCGGCGGGCTGTACACCGGGCACTGCCTGTTGCGGCTGCGCGACGGCGATATCACCCACCGCGAAGTCGAATCAGCTTGCACCACAGTGCATTTCGCCTCTCCCGCCGAGGCGGATCTGCGGGCGTACGTGGCCGGCGGGGAGCCGCTGGCGGTGGCCGGCGGCTTCACCCTGGACGGCCTGGGCGGCTGGTTCGTCGACGGGATCGACGGCGACCCGTCCAACGTGATCGGCGTCAGCCTGCCGCTGCTGCGGACCCTGCTGGCGCGGGTGGGGCTGTCGGTGTCCGCGCTGTGGGCGGCCGACTGACGTCCAACGTCGAGCCAAGGGACGCCCAACGTCGAGTTGTTGGGCCGAAAACCCGAAATTCCCGACAACAAGTCGACGTTGGCGCGCCGTGCCACCGACAAAGTCGACGTTGGGCCCCGAGCAACGAGATGGGTAGGCTCGAAACCGTGCCACTACCGCCCGATCCACACCCGTCCCTGCAGGAATACGCGCACCCCGAGCGCCTGGTGACCGCCGACTGGCTGTCGGCCAACCTGGGCGCCCCCGGCCTGGTGATCGTCGAGTCCGACGAGGACGTGCTGCTCTACGACGTCGGCCACATCCCCGGCGCGGTCAAGATCGACTGGCACACCGACCTCAACGACCCGCGGGTGCGCGACTACATCGACGGCGCGCGGTTCGCCGAGCTGATGGACCGCAAGGGCATCTCCCGCGACGACACCGTGGTGATCTACGGCGACAAGAGCAACTGGTGGGCGGCCTACGCGCTGTGGGTGTTCACCCTGTTCGGCCACCCCGACGTGCGGCTGCTCAACGGCGGGCGCGACCTGTGGCTGGCCGAACGCCGCGAGACCACCCTGGACGTGCCCACCAAGACCTCCACCGGCTACCCCGTCGTCACCCGCAACGACGCGCCCATCCGCGCCTTCAAGGACGACGTGCTGGCCATCCTGGGCAGCCAGCCGCTGATCGACGTCCGCTCCCCCGACGAGTACACCGGCAAGCGCACCCACATGCCGGAGTATCCCGAGGAGGGCGTGCTGCGCGGCGGTCACATCCCCACCGCCCGGTCCATCCCCTGGGCCAAGGCGGTCGACGAGAGCGGGCGTTTCCGCAGCCGCGCGGAACTCGAGGAGCTCTACGGGTTCCTCCGGCCCGACGACAAGACCGTGGTGTACTGCCGCATCGGCGAGCGGTCCAGCCACACCTGGTTCGTGCTGACGCATCTGCTGGGCAAGCCGGGAGTGCGCAACTACGACGGCTCGTGGACCGAATGGGGAAACACGGTGCGCACCCCGATAGTGGCGGGCGAGGAGCCCGGTCAGGCGCCGGCGGGAGTGTGACGGCGGCGCGATGAGCATCCCCGCGCCGCTGGCCGAAGTGGTGTCCGACTTCGCCGAAGTGCAGGGCCAGGACAAGCTGGCGCTGCTGCTGGAATTCGCCAACGAACTCCCCCCGCTGCCGCCGGAGCTCGAGGAGGCGGCCATGGAGCCGGTGCCCGAATGCCAGACGCCGCTGTTCATGCACGTCGATGCCAGCGACCGGAACCGGGTGCGGCTGCACTTTTCCGCACCCGCCGAATCGCCGACCACCCGGGGCTTCGCCGCGATCCTGGCCACCGGTCTGGACCGCCAGCCCGCCGCCGACATCCTCGCGGTGCCAGAGGATTTTTATGATGACCTCGGGCTGGCCGCGCTGATCAGCCCGCTGCGATTGCGCGGCCTGTCGGCGATGCTCACCCGGATCAAGCGCAGGCTGCGCGAGTCGCCCGGCTAAATCCGGACCGCCTGCATCGGCCCAACGGTGCGGCGCTTAGACTTCCGGAGAGCTCGTAGTAAGAAATTCTCTTAGAGAAGCCCCGCAGCAATACGTCTGCCGATATGCCAAACAGGAGGCGCAGTGGCCAGTCACGCCAGCTCGAGGATCTCCAAGGTGCTCGTCGCCAACCGCGGCGAGATCGCTGTCCGGGTGATCCGCGCGGCCCGCGATGCGGGCCTGTCCAGCGTGGCGGTGTACGCCGAACCGGATGCCGACGCGCCGCACGTCCGGCTGGCCGACGAGGCGTTCGCTCTGGGTGGTCAGACGTCGGCCGAGTCCTACCTGGACTTCGGCAAGCTGCTCGACGCGGCCGCCAAGTCCGGGGCCAACGCCATCCACCCCGGCTACGGCTTCCTGTCCGAGAACGCCGACTTCGCCCAGGCCGTGATCGACGCCGGGCTGATCTGGATCGGCCCCAGCCCGCAGTCCATCCGCGACCTCGGTGACAAGGTCACCGCCCGCCACATCGCCGCCCGCGCGCAGGCGCCGCTGGTGCCCGGCACCCCCGACCCGGTCAAGGACGCCGACGAGGTGGTGGCCTTCGCCAAGGAGTACGGCGTGCCGATCGCCATCAAGGCCGCGTTCGGCGGCGGCGGCAAGGGCATGAAGGTGGCCCGCACCATCGAGGAGATCCCCGAGCTCTACGAGTCGGCGGTGCGCGAGGCCGTCGCGGCGTTCGGCCGCGGCGAGTGCTTCGTCGAGCGCTACCTGGACAAGCCGCGCCACGTCGAGGCCCAGGTGATCGCCGACCAGCACGGCAACGTCGTCGTCGCCGGCACCCGCGACTGCTCGCTGCAGCGCCGGTTCCAGAAGCTGGTCGAGGAGGCGCCGGCGCCGTTCCTGTCGGACGCGCAGCGCAAGGAGATCCACGAGTCGGCCAAGCGGATCTGCAAGGAGGCCCACTACTACGGCGCCGGCACCGTCGAATACCTGGTCGGCCAGGACGGCCTGATCTCCTTCCTGGAGGTCAACACCCGTCTGCAGGTCGAGCACCCGGTCACCGAGGAGACCGCCGGCATCGACCTGGTGCTGCAGCAGTTCAAGATCGCCAACGGCGACAAGCTGGACATCACCGAGGACCCGGAGCCGCGCGGGCACGCCATCGAGTTCCGGATCAACGGCGAGGACGCGGGACGCAACTTCCTGCCCGCGCCCGGCCCGGTCACCCGCTACGACATTCCCACCGGGCCCGGGGTGCGGCTGGACTCCGGCGTCGAGGCCGGCTCGGTGATCGGCGGGCAGTTCGACTCGATGCTGTCCAAGCTGATCGTGTACGGCGCCGACCGGCAGCAGGCGCTGGCCCGCGCCCGCCGCGCCCTGGACGAGTTCCACGTCGAGGGTCTGGCCACCGTCATCCCGTTCCACCGCGCCGTGGTGCGCGACCCGGCCTTCATCGGTGACGACAACGGGTTCGCGGTGCACACCCGCTGGATCGAGACCGAGTGGAACAACACCGTCGAGCCGTTCACCGGCGGCGAGCCCCTGGACGACGAGGACGCCCGGCCCCGCCAGAAGGTGGTGGTGGAGGTCGGCGGCCGCCGGCTCGAGGTGTCGCTGCCCGGGGATCTGGCCCTGTCCAACGGGGGCTCGGCCGACCCGGCCGGCGTGATCCGCAAGAAGCCCAAGCCGCGCAAGCGGGGCGGGCACGGCGGCGCGACGGCCTCCGGCGACGCGGTCACCGCACCCATGCAGGGCACCGTGGTCAAGGTCGCGGTCGAGGAGGGCCAGGAGGTCTCCGCCGGCGACCTGGTGGTGGTGCTCGAGGCGATGAAGATGGAGAACCCGGTCACCGCGCACAAGGACGGCGTCATCACCGGCCTTGCGGTCGAGGCCGGCGCCGCCATCACCCAGGGCACGGTGCTCGCCGAGATCAAGTAGGGCTCCGGCGAGAGATTTCGCCGACGGCGTTGTCGCGCCCGGGCGCCGGGAGTAGGGTTACCGGCAAGGTTGAGTTCACAGCCGCCCGGGATGCGTCGGTGACGTGGAGGCAGGCTGAATTCCCTGCCCCCGCCGAACTTTTCCGGCATCGCCGACGTGTTCCACAGCACGATCTCCGCACGGGATGGAGTCAGCGATGTCTGTGGCCCAATCTTGGCAGCAAAGCCGCACCGCACAATTCACGGCGCGGTGGGGGCTGACCGGGACCCTGATCACCGTCGACGGCGAACTCGACGCCGCCAACGCCGATCAGCTCGCCGCCTACGTGCAACAGAGCGTCAACCGTTCCCGCCGCGTGATCCTGGACCTGCGTGGCCTGAATTTCATTGGCACCGCAGGTTTTTCGGCCCTGCATCGGATCAACGTGATCTGCTCGGCGGCCCAGACGTCGTGGGCCATGGCGCCCAGCCCCGCGGTGGCGCGGCTGCTGCGGCTGTGCGACCCGGACGGCACGTTGCCGGTGACCACCCCGAAGGCCGAGCCGCTGCTGGAGCCGCGGCGGGCCAACGGCGACGAATCGCCCGGGCCGCTACTGCAATTGGTCACGAAGCCGCGTTAGCGACTTGGCCAGCAGCCGCGACACGTGCATCTGCGAGATGCCCACCCGCTCGGCGATCTGGGTTTGGGTCATCGACTCGAAGAACCGCAACACCAGCACGGTGCGTTCGCGTTCGGGCAGCGCCTCGAGCAACGGCCGCAGCGACTCCTGGTCCTCGATGCGGTCCAGCCCGGTGTCCACGTCGCCCAGCGTGTCGGCGATCGCGCGCACTTCCTCTTCTTCGCTGCCGCCGCCGCTGTCGATGGACAAGGTGTTGTAGGAGCTGCCGGCGACCAGCCCCTCGACCACCTCTTCGCGGTCCATCTCCAGCTCCGCGGCGAGCTCGGTCGCGGTGGGCGCCCGGCCCAGCCGCTGCGACAGGTCGGCGGTCGCGGTGCCCAGCCGCAGGTGCAGTTCCTTGAGCCGCCGCGGCACCTTCACCGACCAGCTGTTGTCCCGGAAGTGCCGGCGAACCTCACCCATGATGGTGGGCACCGCGAACGAGACGAAGTCCGAGCCGGCGTCGACGTCGAACCGGACCACCGCGTTGACCAGGCCGACCCGGGCCACCTGAACCAGGTCGTCGCGGGGCTCGCCGCGGCCCTCGAAGCGGCGCGCAATGTGGTCGGCCAGCGGCAGGCACCGCTCGACGATCTTGTCCCGTTGACGCTGAAACTCCATCGAGTCGGGCTCGGCAGTGGCCAACTCACGGAACATGTCCGGGACATCGGCGTATTCGTTCGGGCGAGAAACCGAACCGCCGGCAGCTCGCGCTGTCACCTGCTGGAGGCCGCCCGTCGCGCCGTCAGTGTGATGCCGAAGACACTGCCGGCTTCGTTGGGTTCGCGACCGTCATGGAAAGTCTGAACGTCGTCGGCCAACGACGTCAGCACATGCCAGCTGAAGCTGCCGGGCGCCACCACGTCGTGGGTGTCGCATGCCGCGGAAGCCTCGACCACTAATTGGTCGTCTTGCGGGTCGACCACGACGATCAGCGTCGCGTCGGGAGTGGCGGAGCGAATCAACCGGGTGCACACTTCGTCGACCGCGAGCCGCAGGTCCGCCACCGCATCGAAATCCAGGTCCTCGAAAGTGCCGATGGCGCCGACCAGGGTGCGCAGCATCGCGAGGTTTTCCAGCCGCGCGGCGACATGGAGTTCGACGGCGCGGTGGCCGCGCGGACGCTTGTCAGCGTGCAATCCAGCATCCTTCATATGGTCTCCCGGCAATGTTCGACTGACACTACTACTGCTCTGCAGCCCACCGTGGACCGTGCGTTCGAGCCGGTTAGTCATGATCGCCGCCGGGAGTTCCGCCCGGGGTGGACGGGCCTGACACCACCGACATGGTCGCGACGCGCCGCCTGCGACGCGTCGCGGTGATCGCCGGGATCACGCTGGACGTATTGATTGTCGTCGCAGCAGGCATTTATGTCGGGGTGTTCGTGATTGTGTCCCCGATGATGGGGTGACGTTCGATTTCGAGGTGACGCGACCGTTTCGGCACTCATCATGGTGCCACCTTGATACCCGCTCGACGCGGCCCGTAACCGCGGATTCGGCTATCCCGCAAAATTTCAGGGCGGCAGCCGTCGCGGCTGGTCCGGCGGCCGGCGACCCGGCCGGCGAGGCCCGGAAACACCGGGGCAATTCGGCGCCGTCAGCTGGCCGGCCACTGCCTGTGCACCTCGGGATGTTCGGCGTACCAGCGGTCGGCGATCCGGCGGATCCGGCGGTGCTCCACGGCCAGCCAGACCAGCCCCAGCACCGCGGCGATGACCGCCGTGACGCCGGCCGTCATGCCCTCGTGATGATGTCCGGTGGCAAACGCCGCAAGGCTTCCGCAGGCTCCGACGACGCCCGCGACGACTAACAGATACCCCGGCCAGTGCAGGACGTCGATCAGCGACTCGCCGGCGAGCGGCCGCGTGGTCCTCAGATGGTCGACGGGGTCGTGAAAGGTGTCTCCCATGGCTGCTCCTCACCGCACCCTCAACGTTAGATCGCGGCCGGGCAAAGCTGAAGGGCAAAGCTACAGGGCCAGCACCGGACCGGCGATTGGGGCGACTCCCATGGCCACCATCAGCGCCATCACGGTCAGCAGGAACCAGCCCGCGCCGTGCCAGCCCCACCAGGTGCCGCGGGCCTTCCACACCCGGTAGGTGCGCACGAACGCCCAGATCCCGCCGGCCAACGCGATCAGCGGGCCGCCGAACGCCAGCAGCGTGCGCTGGGGCGGCCCGCACGCGACGGTGTCCACACCGCCGGTCGGGCAGGTGCTCACCCACACCGCGGCGATCAGCAGGAAGCCGACGGCGCCGGCCGCGCACAGCACGGCGAACCGGATGGCGGCGTGCACCTCACGGTCTTCCTGGCCCAGGCGATCACCGCCCGACCGCTCGTCTGCCTTCTGCATCGTCCTCACTCCCCCGGCTCGGCCCCCCGTCTTGTTTCATCGCTGCCCGCGCCGCAATGGTTACGGCGGCCCGACGGCGGCCGGTGGGCGCCTCGGCGGCCCGCGGACGCGCCGCCCCTGGCGGCCGCGCGGTGGCAGCGCAATGCGCACGGGATCAGATACCCGCCGGCAAACCCGGGTAAACCGGTCCGGGACGCTAGCCCAGGGTCGGCAGCGCGTCGCGGACCGCCCCGATCGCCGCGTCGATCTCGCCGCGCGAGACGGTCAGCGCCGGGCGGAACCGCACCCCGTCGTCGCCCGTGGGCAACACGATCACCCCGCCTCGCCACAGCCGGCCGATCAGCTCGTCGCGGTCCGCCGTGGTGGGCAGGCTGAACGCGCACATCAGCCCGCGGCCGCGGACGTCGAGCACCAGGCCGGGGAACTCGCGGGCCAGGTCGTGCAGGCCGCGCAGCAGGTAGGCGCCCTGCCGGGCGGCGTGCTCGAACAGCTCGTCGGCCTCGATCACCTCCAGGATGCGGCGGGCCCGCACCATGTCGGCCAGGTTGCCGCCCCAGGTGGAGTTCAGCCGCGACGACACCGCGAACACGTTGTCGGCCACCTCGTCGACCCGGCGGCCGGCCATGATTCCGCACACCTGGGTCTTCTTGCCGAACGCCACCACGTCGGGCTGCACGCCGAATTGCTGGTAGGCCCAGGCGGTTCCGGTCAACCCGCAGCCCGTCTGCACCTCGTCGAAGATCAGCAAAGCGTCGTGTTCGTCGCATAGCCGCCGCATGGCCGCGAAGAACTCCGGCCGGAAGTGGCGGTCGCCGCCCTCGCCCTGGATGGGTTCGGCGATGAAGCAGGCGATGTCGTGCGGGTGCGCCGCGAACGCCGCGCGGGCCTGCCGCAGCGACTCGGCCTCCAGGGCGTCGATGTCGGCCCCGCACCGCAGGTGGGGCGCGTCGATCCGCGGCCAGTCGAACCTCGGGAAGCGGGCCACCGTGACCGGCTTGGTGTTGGTCAGCGACAGCGTGTAGCCGCTGCGGCCGTGGAAGGCGCCGCACAGGTGCAGCACCCGGGTGCCCAGCGCGGGGTCGACACCGCGCCGTTCGTTGTGCCGGTTCTTCCAGTCGAACGCCACCTTGAGCGCGTTCTCCACGGCCAGCGCGCCGCCGTCGACGAAGAACAGATGCGGCAGCGCCGGGTCGCCCAGCACCCGGACGAAGGTCTCGACGAAGCGGGCCATCGGCACCGAGTAGACGTCGGAATTGCTGGGCTTGTTCAGCGCGGCGGCCGTCAGCTCGGCGCGAAACTCCGCATCGCGCGCCAGCGCGGGGTGGTTCATGCCCAGCGCCGACGACGCGAAGAAGGTGAACATGTCCAGGTAGCGCCGCCCGTCCCGGGCGTCATAGAGCACCGATCCGCGGGAGCGGTCCAGGTCCAGCACGAAGTCGAAACCGTCGGTCAGGATGCTGCGCGACAACACCTCGTGCACCCGGTCGGGGCCGGTGCAGGAGCGGGCGCGGGCCAGGCGTTCCAGTGCGGCGGTCATGCCGCCATGGTAGCCGATCTTTACGAAATCATGAGGTACAGACAGTAAGATTTACGGTACATATACCCTATTATCGTAAAATGTGTTCAATATGATGGTGCTTCGCGTCCTGACGTTCGCGGCGGTCCGGATCCGCTGCAGCAGGTCCTCGAGCGCCCGGGCGGACTCGACGCGCACCAGCAGCACGTAGCTTTCCTCGCCGGCCACCGAATGGCACGATTCGATCTCCTCGATGTGCTGCAGGCGGGCCGGCGCATCATCGGGTTGAGAGGGATCCAGAGGAGTGATGGCCACGAACGCCGACAGCCGGTGCCCGACCGCCTCCGGTTCGATGCGCGCGGAGTATCCCGTGATCACGCCGCGGGCCTCCAGCCTGCGCACCCGCGACTGCACCGCCGAGACCGACAACCGGGCGCTGGCGGCCAGCTCGGCCAGCGTGGCGCGGCCGTCGGCGACCAGCTCGCGCACCAGAATCCGGTCGACATCGTCGAGCGTCTCACTCATGGCCGGAGACTATCGCAGCGGCGGTGCCCGTTGAGCCGGCCGAAATGGTTGCCCGCCTGGCGGTTGCGCGCGATGTTCGCCGCGGGCCTCTCGGCGATGTACGCCGCCGAGGTGCCCGGCTACGCCACCCTGGTGCAGGTGTGCACGCGGGTGAACGCCGATCACGTGGCGCGGCACCCCGACGCCGAACGGTGGGGCTCGCTGCGCCGGGTCACCGCCGAGCGGCACGGCGCCATCCGGGTGGGCAGCCCGGCCGAACTGCGCGCGGTCGCCGATCTTTTCGCCGCGTTCGGCATGGCGCCGGTCGGCTACTACGACCTGCGCCGCGCTGCGTCGCCGATCCCGGTGGTGTGCACCGCTTTTCGGCCGGTCGACGGCAACGAGTTGTCGCTCAACCCGTTTCGCATGTTCACCTCGATGCTGGCCACCCGCGACCGGCGCTACTTCGACCGCGACCTGCGCGCCCGGGTGGACAACTTCCTGGCGCACCGGCAGCTGTTCGACCCGGCGTTGCTGGCCCGGGCCCGGAGCATCGCCGCCGCGGGCGGCTGCGCCGACGATGCCGCCCGGCCGTTCGTCGCGGCCGCGGTGGCGTCATTCGCGTTGTCCGGCAAGCCGATCGAGCGGTCCTGGTACGACGAGCTGTCGCGGGTGTCGGCGGTGGCCGCCGACATCGCCGGTGTCTGCTCCACCCACCTCAACCACCTGACCCCGCGCGTGCTGGACATCGATGAGCTGTACCGGCGGATGACCGGGCGCGGCATCGCGATGATCGACGCCATCCAGGGGCCGCCGGCCACCGGCGGGCCGGCGGTGTTGTTGCGGCAGACCTCTTTTCGCGCGCTGGCCGAACCCCGCCGGTTCCGCGGCGACGACGGCCGCATCACCGAGGGGACGGTACGGGTGCGCTTCGGCGAGGTGGAGGCGCGCGGTGTGGCGCTGACCCCGCAGGGCCGCCGCCGCTACGACGCCGCGATGGCCGCCGACGACCCGGCCGCGGTGTGGGCCAACTACTTTCCCGCCACCGACGCGCAGATGGCGGCCGAGGGCCTGGGCTACTACCGCGGCGGCGACCCGTCAGCACCGATCGTCTACGAGGACTTCCTGCCCGCCTCGGCGGCGGGCATCTTCCGGTCCAACCTGGACGCGGAAACCCCCGGTGCCGCCCAGGCCGCCCCTGCCGTCGACGACTCCGGCTACGACCAGGACTGGCTGGCCGGGGCGCTCGGCCGCGAGATCCACGACCCCTACCCGCTGTACGAGGCGCTTGCCCAGGAGGCCCCCCGATGACTTTGCCCACCGCCGACGAATTGCGCGCCCGCGCCGCCGATGCCCTGCGCTCCCTCGGAGCCCACGTCGAGCTCGGCGCGCCGGACGCGCACGGGCTGCCCGCCAGCACCCCGATCACCGGCGAGGTGCTGTTCACCGTCGCACCCACCACACCCGATCAGGCCGAGCACGCGATAACCCAAGCAGCCCAAGCGTTTTCGGAATGGCGCCGCACCCCGGCCCCGGTGCGCGGCGCGCTGGTGGCGCGGCTGGGCGAGCTGTTGCGCGCGCACCGCGACGAGCTGGCCGCCCTGGTCACCCTCGAGGTCGGCAAGATCACCTCCGAGGCGGCCGGCGAGGTGCAGGAGATGATCGACATCTGCCAGTTCGCCGTCGGCCTGTCCCGGCAGCTCTACGGCCGCACCATCGCCTCGGAACGCCCCGGGCACCGGCTGTCCGAGACCTGGCACCCGCTCGGGGTGGTCGGCGTGATCACCGCGTTCAACTTCCCGGTCGCGGTGTGGGCGTGGAATGCCGCGCTGGCGCTGGTGTGCGGGGACACCGTGGTGTGGAAGCCCTCGGAGCTGACGCCGTTGACGGCGCTGGCCACCCAGGCGCTGATCGCCCGGGCCGCGGCCGACGTGGGTGCCCCGCCCGGGGTGAGCGCGGTGGTGCTGGGCGATCGCGAGCTGGGCGAGCTGCTGGTGGACGACGAGCGCGTCGCGTTGGTGTCGGCGACCGGGTCGGTGCGGATGGGCCGGGCGGTCGGGCCGCGGGTGGCGGCCCGGTTCGGGCGGGTGCTGCTGGAATTGGGCGGCAACAACGCCGCCGTCGTGACGCCGTCGGCCGACCTGGACCTGGCCGTGCGGGCCGTGGTGTTCGCCGCCGCCGGCACCGCCGGTCAGCGCTGCACCACGTTGCGGCGGCTCATCGTGCACCACTCGGTGGCCGACGAGGTGGTCGCCCGGGTGGTGTCGGCGCTGCGCCGGCTCCCGATCGGCGACCCGTTCGAGCCGGGCACGCTGGTGGGGCCGCTGATCCACGAGACCGCTTACCGCGACATGGTGGGGGCGCTGGAGTCTGCGCGCGCCGACGGCGGCGAGGTGATCGACGGCGACCGCAGGCACCCCTTCGCCGTCGAGCACCCGAGCTCTTACTATGTGGCGCCGGCGGTGGTGCGCATGCCCGCGCAGACGCCCATCGTGGCCACCGAGACGTTCGCGCCCATCCTCTACGTGCTGACCTATGACCGGCTGGACGACGCGATTGCGCTCAATAATGCCGTGCCGCAGGGTCTTTCGTCGGCCATCTTCACCACGGACCTGCGCGAGGCGGAACGCTTCCTGGACGAATCCGACTGCGGAATCGCCAATGTCAACATCGGCACGTCCGGCGCGGAGATCGGCGGCGCGTTCGGTGGGGAGAAGCAGACCGGCGGCGGGCGGGAGTCGGGCAGCGACTCGTGGAAGGCCTACATGCGCCAAAGTACCAATACCGTCAATTATTCCGGTGCATTACCGCTGGCCCAGGGCGTCGAGTTCGGATGAATCCATTGTGGCCGGTGTCTCATGTCGTATGAGTACTATCTGACACATGGCGACGGCCCGAAGGCGATTATCCCCCGAAGATCGGCGGGCTGAGCTGCTCGCTTTAGGGGCGGAGGTCTTCGGCAAGCGGCCCTACGACGAGGTCCGCATCGACGAGATCGCGGAGCGCGCCGGGGTGTCGCGGGCCCTGATGTACCACTACTTCCCGGACAAGCGAGCGTTTTTCGCGGCGGTGGTCAAGGACGAGGCCGACCGGCTGTACGAGAACACCAACATGGACGACGTCACCGGGTTGACCATGTATGAGGAGATCCGGGTCGGGGTGTTGGCCTACATGGCCTACCACGAGCAGAACCCGGAGGCCGCATGGGCCGCCTACGTCGGCCTGGGCCGGTCCGACCCGGTTCTGCTGGGCGTCGAGGACGACGCCAAGAACCGGCAGATGGAACACATCATGTCCCGGATCAACCAGCTGCTCGCCGAGGTGCCCGCCACCCTGGAGCCCGACGTCGAGCGGCACCTGCGGGTCATCCTGCACGGCTGGCTGGCGTTCACCTTCGAGATCTGCCGGCAGCGCATCATCGACCCCACCACCGACGCCGACAAGCTCGCCGACGCCTGCGCGCACGCGCTGCTGGACGCCATCGGCCGGGTGCCCGAGATCCCCGAGGAGCTGGGCGAGGCGATGGCCAACTCGCGGCTCTGAGCGGGCCGCGACCATGTCGGTGCCCGTTGGCACCATGGACAGGTGAGCACCCGCGCCGAGCCCCGGCCGTCCGACCCGCTGGGCCGGTTCAGCGCGATCACCCGGGAGTGGTTCACCAGCACCTTCGCCGCCCCGACCACGGCGCAGGCGCAGGCCTGGAGCGCCATCGCCGACGGCCACAACACGCTGGTGATCGCGCCGACCGGGTCGGGCAAGACGCTGGCCGCGTTCCTGTGGGCCCTGGACAGCCTGGCCGGCCAGGCCGAGCGTGCGCCCGGCACCCGGGTGCTCTACGTGTCGCCGCTCAAAGCGCTGGCCGTCGACGTCGAGCGCAACCTGCGCACGCCGCTGGCCGGGCTCACCCGCATCGCCGAGCGCGCCGGCCTGCCGGCCCCCGACATCAGCGTCGGGGTGCGCTCCGGTGACACCCCGCCGGCGGTGCGTCGCCAGCTGATCAACCGGCCGCCCGACGTGCTGATCACCACGCCGGAGTCGCTGTTTCTGATGCTCACCTCGGCGGCCCGCGAGACGCTGGCCGGGGTGCAGACGGTGATCGTCGACGAGATCCACGCCATCGCCGGCGGCAAGCGCGGCGCGCACCTGGCGCTGTCGCTGGAGCGCCTGGACGCGCTGCGCGAGGGCCGGCCCGCCCAGCGCATCGGGTTGTCGGCGACGGTGCGGCCGCCCGACGAGCTGGCCCGTTTCCTGTCCGGGGCGGCGCCGGGCACCCGGACCACCGTGGTGGCCCCGCCGTCGGCCAAGACCGTCGAGCTGAGCGTGCAGGTACCGGTGCCCGACATGGCCAACCTGGCGAACAACACCATCTGGCCCGACGTGGAGAACCGCCTGGTCGACCTGATCGAGGCGCACGGTTCGACCATCGTGTTCGCCAATTCGCGGCGGCTGGCCGAGCGACTCACCGCCCGGCTCAACGAGATTCACGCCGAGCGCAGCGGCGTCGAGCTCTCCGCGACCGCCAATCCGAAGGTGGCCGGCGGCGCCCCGGCGCACATCATGGCCTCGGGTCAGACCTACGGCGTGGAGCCGATACTGGCTCGGGCCCACCATGGTTCGGTCAGCAAGGAACAGCGCGCGCTGGTCGAGGAGGACCTCAAACGCGGCCTGCTCAAGGCGGTGGTGGCCACCTCCAGCCTGGAGTTGGGCATCGACATGGGCGCCGTCGATCTGGTCATCCAGGTGGAGGCGCCGCCGTCGGTGGCCAGCGGGCTGCAGCGCATCGGGCGGGCCGGCCACCAGGTCGGCGAGGTGTCGCGCGGGGTGCTGTTCCCCAAGCACCGCACCGACCTGATCGGCTGCGCGGTGACCGTGCAGCGCATGCTGGCCGGCCAGATCGAGACCATGCGGGTGCCGGCCAACCCGCTGGACATCCTGGCCCAGCAGACCGTGGCGGCCGCCGCCCTCGAACCGCTGGACGCCGACCGGTGGTTCGAGACGGTGCGCCGGGCCGCCCCGTTCGCGACGCTGCCGCGCAGCATCTACGAGGCCACCCTGGACCTGCTCTCCGGCAAGTATCCGTCCACCGAATTCGCCGAGCTGCGACCGCGATTGGTCTACGACCGCAACACCGGCACGCTGACCGCGCGCCCCGGCGCCCAGCGGCTGGCGGTCACCTCCGGCGGCGCCATCCCGGACCGCGGGCTATTCACCGTCTACCTCGCCTCGGAAGCCGAAAAGCCCTCTCGGGTAGGCGAACTCGAAGAGGAGATGGTGTACGAGTCGCGGCCCGGCGACGTCATCTCGCTGGGCGCCACCAGCTGGCGGATCACCGAGATCACCCATGACCGGGTGCTGGTGATCCCGGCGCCCGGGCAGCCGGCCCGGTTGCCGTTCTGGCGCGGTGACGGCGTGGGCCGCCCGGCCGAGCTGGGTGCCGCGCTCGGCGCGTTCACCGGCGAACTCGCCGGCCTGAGCCGAGAGGAATTCGATTCCCGGTGTGCCGCATTGGGTTTCGACGCGTACGCCGTCGACAATCTGTACGGCCTGTTCGACGAGCAGCGCACCGCCGCCGGGGTGGTGCCCACCGACACCACGTTGCTGGTCGAGCGGTTCCGCGACGAGCTCGGCGACTGGCGGGTGATCCTGCACTCGCCGTACGGGCTCGGCGTGAACGGGCCGCTGGCCCTGGCGGTGGGCCGCCGGCTGCGGGAGCGCTACGGCATCGACGAGAAGCCCACCGCGTCCGACGACGGCGTGGTGGTGCGGCTGCCGGACACGGTTTCCGATTTCGCGTCCGACGGTGGCGACACCCCGCCCGGCGCAGAGCTTTTCGTCTTCGACGCCGACGAGATCGACCCGATCGTCACCGCCGAGGTGGGCGGTTCGGCGCTGTTCGCGTCGCGGTTCCGCGAGTGCGCGGCGCGCGCGCTGCTGTTGCCGCGCCGGCACCCCGGCCGCCGCTCGCCGCTGTGGCAGCAGCGCCAGCGCGCCGCCCAGCTGCTGGAGGTGGCCCGCAAATACCCCGACTTCCCGGTGGTGCTCGAGACCGTCCGGGAATGCCTGCAGGACGTCTACGACGTGCCCGCCCTGGTCGCGCTGATGGCCGGCATCGCGCAGCGGCGGGTGCGGGTGCTGGAGGTGGAGACGCAGCGGCCCTCGCCGTTCGCGGCCTCGCTGCTGTTCGGCTACGTCGGCGCGTTCATGTACGAGGGCGACAGCCCGCTGGCCGAGCGGCGGGCCGCCGCGCTGTCGCTGGACAGCACGCTGCTGGCCGAGCTGCTGGGCCGGGTGGAGCTGCGCGAATTGCTCGACCCCGAGGTGGTCGCGGCCACCGCCCGGGCGCTGCAGCACCTGGCGCCCGAGCGGGCCGCCCGCGACGCGGAGGCCGTCGCCGACCTGCTGCGGCTGCTGGGCCCGCTCACCGAGGACGAGGTGGTCGCCCGGGCCGGTGGCGCGGACGCCGTCGAGGTCAGGGGCTGGCTGGAGGGCCTGCGCGCGGCCCGGCGCGCGGTGCCGGTGTCGTTCGCCGGCCGCAGCTGGTGGGTGGCCATCGAGGACATCGGCCGGCTGCGCGACGGCCTGGGCATCGCGGTTCCGCTGGGCGTGCCGGCCGCGTTCACCGAGGAGGTCGCCGACCCGCTGGGCGAGCTGCTGGGCCGGTATGCGCGCACCCACACCCCGTTCAGCACCGCCGAGGCCGCCGCCCGGTTCGGTCTGGGGCTGCGGGTGACCGCCGACGTCCTGGGCCGGCTCGCCGACCCCTCCACTTCGCAGGGCCGGCTGGTGCGCGGCGACTTCGTCGCGGCGCGGCCGTCGGAGCCGGGCGGAGTGCTCGGGGCCGAGCAGTGGTGCGACGCCGACGTGCTGCGCATCCTGCGGCGGCGGTCGCTGGCCGCGCTGCGCGCCCAGGTGGAGCCGGTCAGCACCGCCGCCTACGGGCGGTTCCTGCCCGCCTGGCACCGGGTCGGAGCGGCCGAATCCTCGCGCGCGCCCGGCCATTCCGGGCTGGACGGGCTGATGTCGGTGATCGAGCAGCTGGCCGGGGTGCGGCTGCCGGCCTCGGCGCTCGAGCCGCTGGTGCTGGCCCCGCGGGTGCGCGACTACTCCCCCGCCCTGCTGGACGAACTGCTGGCCACCGGTGAGGTCACCTGGTCGGGCGCCGGGTCCATCTCGGGCAGCGACGGCTGGATCGCCCTGCACCCCAGCGAGTCCGCGCCGCTGACGCTGCAGGGGCCCGCCGACATCGAGCTGGGCGAGGCGCACCGCGCCATCCTGGATGTGCTGGCCGGTGGCGGCGGCTACTTCTTCCGTCAGCTGGCAACCGACGGGGTGTCCGACGCCGAGCTCAAAGCCGCACTGTGGGAACTGGTTTGGGCCGGCTGGATCACCGGCGACACGTTCGCCCCGGTGCGCGCCCTGCTCGGCGGCGGCGGAACGCGCCGGCGTTCGGCGCCGGCGCACCGCGCGCAGCGGCCGCCGCGGCTGAGCCGGTACAGCGTGGCGCACCCGCAGGCCCGTCCGGCCGACACGACCGTGGCCGGCCGATGGTCCGTGCTGCCGCCGCCCGAGCCGGACTCCACGGTGCGCGCCCACTTCCAGGCCGAACTGTTGTTGGGCCGGCACGGCGTGCTGACCCGGGGCGCGGTGGCCGCCGAGGGCGTCGCGGGCGGGTTCGCCACGCTGTACAAGGTGCTGAGCACTTTCGAGGACGCCGGCCGCTGCCAGCGCGGCTACTTCATCGAATCGCTGGGCGGGGCGCAGTTCGCCGTCGCCTCCACCGTCGACCGGCTGCGCGGGTTCGCCGACGGGGTCGACCCGCAACGGCCCGAGTATCGGGCGATCGTGCTGGCCGCCGCCGACCCGGCCAACCCGTACGGCGCCGCGCTGCCGTGGCCGGCGTCGAGCGCGGACGGGGCCCGGCCCGGCCGCAAGGCCGGGGCGCTGGTGGTGCTGGTGGACGGCGAGCTGGCCTGGTTCCTGGAGCGGGGCGGCCGGTCGCTGCTCACCTTCGCCGACGACCCGGCCGCCCAGCACGCCGCGGCGGCGGCGCTGGCCGGGCTGGTCTCGGCCCGTCGCGTCGCGGCGATCCTGGTGGAGCGCATCGACGGGGTGCCGGCGTTGGCGCCGCGCGGCGACGGTGCCGCCGGCGGCGACGCGCTGACGGCGCTCGCCGACGCCGGGTTCGCCCGCACCCCGCGCGGAATGCGGCTGCGCTGAGCATGCCCGAGGGTGACACCGTCTGGCACACCGCCGCCGTACTGCGCGAGCATCTGCTCGGCGAGACGCTGACCCGCTGCGACATCCGGGTGCCGCGGTTCGCCACCGTCGACCTCACCGGGCAGGTGGTCGACGAGATCCTCAGCCGCGGAAAGCATCTGTTCATCCGGGTGGGCGCCGCCAGCATCCACTCGCACCTGAAGATGGAGGGCAGTTGGCGGGTCGGCCCGCGGGTGCGGGTCGACCACCGGGCGCGCATCGTCCTGGAAACCGGCGCCGCGACCGCGGTCGGCGTCGATCTGGGCGTGCTGCAGATCCTGGACCGCGATCGCGACGGCGAGGCCGTCGCGCATCTGGGACCCGATCTGCTCGGCGAGGATTGGGACCCCGCGCGGGCCGCCGCCAACCTGGCGGCCCGCCCGCAGCGGCCGATCGCCGAGGCGCTGCTGGATCAGCGGGTGCTGGCCGGGATCGGCAACGTCTACTGCAACGAGTTGTGCTTTGTCAGCGGGCATCTGCCCACCGCGCCGGTGAGCGCCGTCGCCGACCCGCGGCGGCTCGTCTCGCGTGCCCGGGACATGTTGTGGCTCAACCGCTTCCGTTGGAACCGGTGCACCACCGGCGACACCCGCAACGGCCGGCAGCTGTGGGTCTACGGGCGGGCCGGCCAACCGTGCCGCCGCTGCGGCACCCCCATCGAGTTCGACGACTCCGGGGACCGGGTGACCTACTGGTGCCCGTCCTGCCAGCGCTAATCGCGGGCGTGGGCCAGGAAGAACTCCGCGATGGCCTCCGACCCGTCCAGCGTGTGCGTGGTGGGGCCGATGACCGCGGCGGGCAGGTACTGCTTGCCGCCGGGCCAGGTGTGCCCGCCCTTGTCGATCCGGTAGAAGACCACCTCGGTGGACGCCGCGCACGACGTGGAGTCGAAGCGGTGCACCACCGTGCCGTCGCGGGCGTCGGGCAGCAGCTCCATCGACGGATCGCCCTGGCATCCGTCGACCTTGCGCCACTTGTCCACCATGGCTTCCGCCGAGACGGCGTGGCTGAGGCCGCCCCGGCCGCGCACCGCCCCGCCCTTGAACGGCACCAGCGGATCGGCGGTCCCGTGCGCCGCCCACACCGACACCGGCCGGGACGGGTTGCAGGCCACGCCCACGCCGAGGGTGCCGGCCACCGGCGCGACGGCGGCGAAGACGTCGGCGCGGTCGCAGGCGAGCCGGTTGGACATGAAGCCCCCGTTGGACATTCCGGTGACGAAGACGTGGCCGGGCGCGACGCGGTAGTCGTTTTGCAGCTTGGTCACCAGCCCGACCAGGAAGGCGACGTCGTCGACGTGGTGGCGATCCGCCGGTGAGGCGCCGCGCCCGTCGGCCCAGCTCTTCTCGTAGCCGTCGGGGTAGACGACCAACAGGTTGTGCGCGTCAGCAACGGCGTCGAAGCCGGTCAGCCCGCGCTGCGCGATGCCGGTTCCGCCGCCGCCGTGCAGGCTGAGCACCAGGCCGACGGGGTCGCCCGCCGGCACGTGCAACATGTAGGTTCGGTCCATGCCGCCGGAACGAAAGGTGCCGGAAATGTCTCGCGCGCTGGCCGCCGACACATGCCGCACACCGCAGCCGACCACGCATACCGCCAGCACAGCGAGCCACAGCCATCGCGCGTACGCCATCTCGTCAGATCACCGGCGCCGCGTCGAGCAGGGCCCGCAGGTGACGCGCAGTCGACGCCGGAGCAAACCCTGGTGTGGCACGCACCGCATTATCGGTGATACGGCAGCCGGTGCCGCCGCGACATGCGAGCATTCGACCTAGCCCCGCCTCCAGCAAGCAACGGCACTTCTGTTCCACGGGAGTATCACAAATGACGAGCACCCAGATACGCAAGCGCGCCCGGCCGCGGTCGCTGGTGGTCGCCGGCCTGCTGCCGCTGGCCGGCCTCCTCGGCGTGATCACGACGCCGGCGTATGCCACCTCGGCCGACGACGCGTTCCTGGCCGCGCTGAAGGCCAAGGGCATCAACTACGAGTCCCCCGACGCCGCGGTCAACTCCGGCCACACCGTGTGCCACGAACTCGACATGGGCCAGACCCCCGAGCAGGTCGCCAACAACGTGCTGTCCAGCAGCACCCTGGACAGCTATCACGCCGGCTATTTCGTGGGCGTCAGCATCAAGGCGTACTGCCCGAAGTATGCGGCGGCGGCAGCCGGATCCTGAAATTTACAGCCGGTTGACAGGCTCGTGACGAAACCGCGGATAAAATCTGAACATCCGAATTCAGGTGACGAAGCGCAGAGCCACGATGATTCCGAGACTGCTGGCCGGTATGGCCTGTGTCGCAATCGCTCTCGGCCCGCCCGTCGGGGCCGCGGCGCCGGCCGGCGCCGACCCCGGCCCGTTCGCCCATCTGAATTGCGCCTGCGATCAACCGGATCCGCCCGGCGGCGCGACGCCGCGGGATGCGATGAATCAGGGCATCCGGCAAGGCCTTTCCGCTCCCCCGGCGGCCGAATAGCCGTCCTGCGCCCTGCCGCCCCGCCACACGCGGCCCCGGCTGTCCGGAATGCTCTGCGCCCCATCGTCTTTCCCTCTAGCCCGCTGACGGCGGCCGCTGCATCACGGTGCCGGGAAGCTCCGCGCCGTACTCGATGTCGTCGTAGTCGCGCCCGTTGCGCCGGCGGGTTCCGTTGCCGCCCGGGCGCATCGGCGTCATCGGCAGCATCGGCGGCTGCCCGGCCCCGGTCGCGAGCGGCGAGGCGGCCGACGCCAGTTGCACGGGCGCCTGCGACCCCAGCATTCCCACCGTCGCCGGCGGCATGGTCAGGTTGCCCAGCGAGATGCCCACGCCCAGCGCCGCCCGCGGCGCCAGGGACGATCCGGCGGCGCCGACGGCGCTGACCAGTCGCACCTCGGCCGCCGACAGGGCGGCTGTGCCTTCGGCCAGGCCGCCGGCGACGTCGGCGCCCAGCGACTGGAATCCGCTGGCGGTCTGCAGCTGGGCCAGCACCCCGATCAGGTTGATCGGAAATCCGCTGGCGGCCAGGAATTGGTTGCCCCAGGTGCTCCAGTACTTGAACCAGCCAGTGTTGGGATCGAAGAAGGCGGTGGAGGCGGCCTGCAGGGTGCCGGCGACACCGGTCTGGGTGCCGGAATCAGCGGCGTTCGTCGCGGGCACCATCGCGGCCTGGGTGCTCACCCCGGACGGGTTGGCCACCTGGGGCGGCTCGGTGAACCGGGGCAACCTGACCGCGGTCGCCGAGGTCGCCGCGTAGCGGTACATCGCCGCGGAGTTGTTCACCCACATGGCGTGGTACTCGGCCTCGGTTTCGGCGATGGCCGGATAGTTGATCCCGAAGAAGTTGGTGGCCAACAACATTGCCAGGCGGGCGCGGTTGGCGGCGACCAGCGAGGGATGCACCACCGTCCAGTGCGTCAATTCGAATGCGGCAGTGGCGGTTTGCACCGAGGTGGCGATCTCCTGGCATTGCTGGGCGGTGATCCGCAACCAGTCCACGTACGGCTCGAGCGCCCGGGTCATCGCGAGCGCGGATGGCCCCTGCCAGGTGGTCGACAGCGCCGCCAGCTCCGCGGTGTAGCTGCTCGCCGACTGTTCGAGCTCCATGCTCAGCTGCTGCCACACCCCGGCGGCTTCGATCCATGACCAGGCACCGGGTCCAGCGTGGATCAGCGCCGAGGTGACCTCCGGCGGCAGTATCCCAAAATCCATGAACCTTTACCTTGGCTGCATTCGGGAAGAATGTGGGTGTGGGCCGCGCTGCGGACGGGCCCGTTCGGCGATTCGGTGTCCGCGGTGAGGGCGGGGCACCATGGTCAATTCATCCGGCCGACGGATTACGAGGCATCACTTTGCCTTTGACTTCCCGGCCGTAGGCGACGTCCTCGTACTTCTGCTGTTTACGTTTTCGCCAGCCGGTGCCCGCCGAGGTGGTCGGCGGCGGCACCATCATCGGCATCAGCGGGAAACCCGATTCGGCCGCGGGCAGCGGCGACGCCGCCGAGGCCAGCTGCACGCCCGTCTGGGTTCCCGGCAGCAGCCCGACCACCGCCGGGGGCGCGGTCAGTTTGCCCAGCGACACCCCGACGCCCATCGCGCCGCTCGGCGCCACCGCACCCGCGCCGATGCCCTTGATCGCGTTGGCCAGGCTGGCGGTGGTCGCGCCCAGGCCCTCGGACAGGCCGGAGCCGATGTCGCCGCCGACGGATGCGACCCCCTGGGCGGTGGCCAGCTGCGCCCACACGCCCAGCAGGTTGATCGGGAAGCCGGACGAGATGAACTGGTTGCCCCAGGTGCTGAAGTAGTTGAACCAGCCGGCGTTGGGATCGAACCCGCCGGGCATGTTGAGGTCGTTGAGCACCGAGCCCACCGACGAACCCGAGGAGTCGACCGACGCCTTCATCACCGCGGCCTGCTGGTTGGCGGTCCCGCCGGGGTCGGTGACGGCCAGCGGCGAATTGAACTGGGTCAGCGGCGATGTCGCCTGCGACGAGGCCGCCTGGTAGCGGCTCAGCGCGGCCGAGTTGTTCGCCCACATGGTCTGGTATTCGTTCTCGGTCTCGGCGATCGCCGCCGTGTTGGTGCCGAACCGGTTGGTGGCCAGCAACTGGGCCAGCCGGGTGCGGTTGGCGCTGACGACCGACGGGTGCACCACGGTGGACCGCACGGTGCCGAACGCCGTCGCCGCGGCCTCGGCGGAGTTGGCCAGCTGCGCGGACTGCTGCGCGGTCTCGCGCAGCCACAGCAGGTAGGGCTGGACGGATTGCAGCATCGCCATCGCCGAGGGGCCGTCCCAGGACTCGATCAGCGACGACAGCGTCGAGGCGTAGCTGGACACCGAGTTCTCCAGCTCGACGGCGACGCGCTGCCAGGCGGCGGCGGCCTCAATCAGCGAGCCCGCGCCCGGCCCGGTGTGGATGAGTGTCGAGGTGACCTCGGGGGGTGCAAACAGATCCATCACATCTCACAATGCCCACGCTGAGAACGCCTCAGCAAATTTGCGTTGACCAGGCCGCGAAGAGCGCGGAAACTCTGCACGTCGAGGCCTGTCACCTGCGGTCATGTCCCTCCCAGACCGACTGCCGATGTTAGGCCACCCTATACCCATAACAGAAATCGTTTTCACATTTGCTGGCGGTGTGCCAGCGGGCGTGCCGGCGGTCGCCGCCCGTCGCCCGGCAGTCTCGGCTCAGTCGATGTGGCCGGGCGGGTCGGCGAAGGCGAGATCGGCCGGGTGCTGGTCGGGTCCCAGCTGTTCGCAGTGCCCGTCGGGCACGAGGTAGGAGCTGGCCCCGTTGGGGATCAGGCGGGTGACCGCGACGCAGCGCTGCCAGGTGCCGTCGGGCTGGACGGGGCCGTCACACTTGCTCAGCACGGGCCCGCCGTACTGGCAGCCGGCCCGGGCCGGCGGGGCCGCGGCGATCACCCCGGCGGCCAGCAGCAGGGCGGCCGCCGCTGCGACGGTGCCGTGCCTCATGGTTGCCTCCCGTCACGTCGGCGCCGGCTATGACGCTACCGCGTGTTGCGCCCGGGTGGGTCGCCGTTCAGCGCAGCGTCCGGTCGGTCTTGGTGACGCAGCGGTAGAGCTCCTCGCCGTAGGGGACGACGATCGCGGCGGCCACCGCGGCGGCGACCGCGGCGAGGTAGCCGCCGGGCAGCGGGTTCTGCTTCCAGCGCAGCCGCCAGGCGTCGCGGGAGCGGGCACCGCGGGCGAGCTCGCGCACCTCCCGCCAGTGCAGGCAGCCCAGCGCCGAGGCCGCCATGATCGGCAGCGACTCCAGGAAGCTGTGCACGTGCTGCTCCCAGGTGGTGACCCGGCGCCCGCTGCGCTCGGCGGCGGTGACGTCCCACAGCGCGGTGGCCTCGTGGGCGGCGATGGACGCCAGGATCGTCGAGAGCACCAGCGGGTTGATCTCGCACAGCAGGACCAGGGTGATCGGCACCCCCACCTCGGCCATCATCAGCAGATGGATCAGCGACTCCCGCGTGCCCGAGGTGATCTCAATCCTGCTGCGCCGGTGCTGGTTCCAATCCAGCAGGGCCGGGATGAACCAGGCCGGCAGCAGCCCGTAGAGCAGGTACCGCAGCAGCGCGGTCTCGGCGTCGTTGGCCCGTTCCGGAATCCGCAATTGCCGTCGCACACGCCACCAGGTACCCGCGCAGCGGCGCGCCAAACTCCGTCATGGACCTGGGTCGTCGAGGGTCCGGCGGCTGACGAAGACGCGGCGGGCGCCGGTGCGCGGATCGTCGAACTCGATGCGCTGGGCAAGCAGCTGCAGCGGGGTGCTGAAGTCATCGGCCGGCACGTCAATGATGTTGGGATACAACGGATCACCGATGATCGGTATGCCCAGCGAGGCCATCTGCAGGCGCAGCTGATGGGTGCGTCCGGTGCGTGGCCGCAGCCGGTACAGACCGTCCGGGGACAACAGCTCCACCTCCGTCAGCGCGTTGGGCGGCCCGGGTTCGCAGACCGCCTGCATCCGGCCCCGGTGCTTGACGATGCGGCCGGCCAGCACCCGCGGGAACACCAGCGCCGGGTCGACGGCGGCCCGGGCCAGATAGGTCTTGTCCACCAGCCCGCGGGAGAACAGCGTCTGATAGGCGCCGCGCACCTCGCGCCGCGCGGTGAACAGCAGCACCCCGGCGGTCAGCCGGTCCAGCCGGTGCGCGGGGCTCAGCTCCGGCAAGCCGAGCTCCCGGCGCAGCCGCACCAGCGCGGTCTGGGCGACGTGCCGTCCGCGCGGCATGGTGGCCAGAAAGTGCGGCTTGTCGACGACGACGATGTCGTCGTCGCGGTGCAGCACCGGGAGGTCGAAGGGCACCACCACCTCGTCGGGCAGCTCGCGGTAAAGGTACACACTGGCCCCGGCCGGCAACACGGTGGCCTCGTCGACCACCGCACCGTCTGCGGTAACCACTTCGGCGGCAAGGACTTTGGCGCGGGCCGCGGCGCCGAACCGGGCGGTGAGCTCGGCCAGCACCGGACCGCCGCGCAGCCGCACCCGGGCGGGTCCCAGCCCGTCGCGAACCGGCAGCGGCACCGGTCTCAATTGAGCGGCACCGGCTCGAGGATCTCGGCGCGCGCCTCGGGCGCACTGGCCCGCAGCTCGTCGGCCGACACGTCGTCGGGCTGGGCCTGCGACAGGATCTCGGCCTGCACCCGGGCGGTGTAGTTGGCGACCTCGCGCTCGACGTCGCCGGCCGTCCACCCCAGCACCGGCGCGACCACGTCGGCGACCTCGCGGGCGCAGTCGACGCCGCGATGCGAGTATTCGATGGAGATGCGCATCCGGCGGGCCAGGATGTCCTCCAAATGCAAAGCGCCCTCGGCGGTTACGGCGTACAGCGCCTCCACCCGCAGATAGCCGGGCGCCTCCGTGATCGGGTTGAGCAGGTCGGGCCGATCGGCGGCCAGCGCCAGCACGTCACCGATCAAAGAGCCGTAGCGGTCCAGCAGGTGGCGCACCCGGTAGGGATGCAACCCGCGCAGCTGCGCGACGTGCTCGGCCTGATTGATCAGCGCGAAGTAGCCGTCGGCGCCGAGCAGGCTGACCTTCTCCGTGATCGACGGCGCCACCCGGGCCGGAATGAATTGCGCCGCAGCGTCAATCGCGTCGGCGGCCATCACCCGGTAGGTGGTGTACTTGCCGCCGGCGATGGCCACCAAGCCGGGTGCGGGCACCGCCACCGCGTGCTCGCGGGAGAGCTTGGAGGTTTCCTCGCTCTCCCCGGCCAGCAGCGGCCGCAGCCCCGCATACACCCCGTCGATGTCGGCGTGGGTGAGCGGGATCGCCAGCACGGTGTTGACGGTGGACAGGATGTAGTCGATGTCGGCCTTGGTGGCCGCGGGGTGGGCCAGATCCAGATCCCAGTCGGTGTCGGTGGTTCCGATGATCCAGTGGCTGCCCCACGGGATGACGAACATCACCGACTTCTCGGTGCGCAGGATGATCGCCACGTCGCTGACGATGCGGTCGCGCGGCACCACCACGTGCACCCCCTTGGATGCCCGCACCTGAAATCGCCCGCGCTGCTTGGACAATGCCTGGATCTCGTCGGTCCACACGCCGGTCGCGTTGACCACCACATGCCCGCGGACCTCGGTGACCGAGCCGTCTTCGGAGTCGCGTACCCGCACCCCGGTCACCCGGTCGCCCTCCCGCAGCAGGGCGACCACCTGGGTGGAGTTGCGCACCACCACGCCGTAGTGCGCCGCGGTGCGCGCGACGGTCAGGGTGTGCCGGGCGTCGTCGACGATGGTGTCGTAGTAGCGGATTCCGCCGATCAGCGCGCTGCGTTTGAGGCCCGGGCACAGCCGCAGCGCACCGGCGCGGGTCAAATGCTTTTGCGCCGGAACGGATTTCGCGCCGCCCAGCCGGTCGTAGAGAAAGATGCCGGCGGCGATGTAGGGCCGTTCCCACAACCGATTGGTCAGCGGGAACAGAAAGGGCATCGGCTTGACCAGGTGCGGTGCCAGCGTGGTCAGCGACAGCTCGCGCTCGTATAGGGCCTCGCGCACCAGCCCGAACTCCAGCTGCTCGAGATAGCGCAGGCCGCCGTGGAACATCTTCGAGGAACGGCTCGAGGTGCCCGACGCGAAGTCGCGGGCCTCCACCAGCGCGACCTTGAGCCCGCGGGTGGCGGCGTCCAGGGCGCAGCCCGATCCCACCACGCCGCCGCCGATCACCACCACGTCGAACTGCTCGGCGCCCAGCCTGTCCCAGGCCGCCGCGCGTTGCCGCGGTCCCAGCGCCGAAGCCGGCGAGCCGGGCTCGCCGAGTGCGTGGATCGGATCGCTCACTGCAGGGCTCCTGTCCGGTTACTCGTCAGTAGGGCGTGCTGCACCAAGGCTAACCATTAGTCCAGGTCGTCGTGGGCCATCAGCCGCCGGGCCGCCTCGGTGATCGAACCGGACAGCGACGGGTAAACCGCCAGCGTCTGCGCCAATTCATTGACGGTGATGCGGTTCTGCACCGCCACCGCGATCGGCAGGATCAGCTCGGAGGCGATCGGCGCCACCACCACGCCGCCGATCACCACCCCGGTGGACTTGCGGCAGAACACCTTCACGAAACCCTGCCGCAGCCCCGACATCTTGGCCCGCGCATTGGTGCGCAGCGGCAGCATGATGGTGCGCGCCGACACCGAACCGTCGTCGATCATGGTCTGCGGCACGCCGACGGCGGCGATCTCGGGCCGGGTGAACACCGTCGCCGCGACTGTGCGCAGCCGGATCGGGCTGACGCCCTCGCCGAGCGCGTGATACATCGCGATGCGGCCCTGCATGGCGGCCACCGAGGCCAGCGGCAGCAGGCCGGTGCAGTCGCCGGCGGCGTAGATGCCGGGCACCGAGGTCCGCGACACCCGGTCCACCGTCAGGTAGCCGCCGCGGCCCAGCTCGATGCCGACCCGCTCCAGGCCCAGGCCGGCGGTGTTGGGCACCGAGCCGATGGTCATCAGGGCGTGGCTGCCCGCCACGGTGCGCCCGTCGGTCAGGGTGACCAGCACCCCGTCGGGCGTGCGGGTGACCGATTGCGCGCGGGCGTTCTTCACCAGCTGCACGCCCCGCTCGGAGAACGCCTCTTCCAGCACCAGGGCGGCGTCGGCGTCCTCGTAGGGCAGCACCCGGTCGCGGCTGGCCACCACGGTCACCGGCACGCCCAATTCGGTGTAGGCGTGCACGAACTCGGCGCCGGTCACCCCCGAGCCGACCACGATGAGGTGGTCGGGCAGCGCGTCGAGGTTGTAGAGCTGGCGCCAGGTCAGGATCCGCTCGCCGTCGGGCTGGGCCGACGGCAGGATCCGCGGGCTGGCGCCGGTGGCGATCAGCACGACGTCGGCCTCGTACTCGCTGCTGCTGCCGTCGGGGGCGGTGGCCTTGATGCGGTGGCGGGCCAGCCCCGGGGTGGGGTCGATCAGCTCGCCGCGGCCGGCGACCACTCGCACGCCCACGCCGAGCAGCTGTTCGGTGATGTCGGCGGACTGCTCGGTGGCCAGTTGCTTGACCCGGGCGTGGATCTGGGGCAGCGAGATCTTGGCGTCGTCGATGTCGATCTCGAAGCCCAGCCGCGGCGCGCGGCGCAGCTCGGTGCGCAGCCAGGTCGAGGCGATGAATGTCTTGGACGGCACGCAGTCGTCCAGCACGGCCGCGCCGCCGATTCCCTCGGAGTCGATCACCGTGACGTGGGTGCTGTCGGGGTGGGAGGAGGCGGCCACCAGGGCGGCTTCGTAACCGGCCGGACCGCCGCCGAGGATCACGATGCGGGTCACCACGACCCCCAACCTAGCCCGGCGACGATGCCCGCCGCAGCGCGGCGGGAGGAGGAGGCGGGCCATCCCACCTAGCCCGGTGACGATGCCCGCCGCAGCGCGGCGGCGCCCGGCTCGGGGGAAGACCGAGGCAGCCCGGACGTCTAAGCTTTCCCCGTGCCGCTCTACGCCGCGTACGGGTCGAACATGGATCCCGAGCAGATGCTGAAGCGCGCACCCCACTCGCCGATGGCCGGAACCGGCTGGCTGCACGGCTGGCGGCTGACGTTCGGCGGCGAGGACATCGGCTGGGAGGGCGCGCTGGCCACGGTCGTGGAGGACCCGGGTTCCAAGGTATTCGTCGTGCTCTACGACATGACGCCGGCGGACGAGAAGAACCTCGACCGCTGGGAGGGCTCGGAGTTCGGCGTGCACAAGAAGATCCGCTGCCGGGTGGACCGCATCTCGTCTGACACCACCACCGACCCGGTGCTGGCGTGGCTGTACGTCCTGGACGCCTGGGAGGGCGGCCTGCCATCGGCCCGCTACCTCGGGGTGATGGCCGACGCCGCCGAAATCGCCGGCGCGCCAGCCGATTACGTGCACGACCTGCGCACCCGCCCGGCCCGCAACATCGGGCCCTGACTTTCCGTCGCGGCCTAGCCGCCTAGAACACCTGGAACAGCGCCGACTGTTCGACGATGTTGGCCATCACCCGCACCCCGATCGCCAGGGCCCGCTCGTCGAGGTTGAACGTCGGCTGGTGCAGGTCCAGCTGTGGCCCCACCCCAGGCCACACCCCCAGCCGCGCCATCGCGCCGGGAATCTCCTCGAGGTACCAGGAGAAGTCTTCGCCGCCACCGGACTGGCGGGTGTCGGCCAGGGCGTCGGGGCCGAGCGCCTCGATCGCGTGGGTGAGGATGCGCGTCGAGACGTCCTCGTTGACCACCGGCGGCACGCCGCGCCGGTACTGCAGCGTGTGCTCGATGCCCAGCGGCGCGAGCAGCCCGGACACCGTCTCCCGGATCACCTCCTCGAGACCCACCCAGGTCTGCCGACTGGCGGTGCGCACGGTGCCGGCCAGCACCCCGGTCTGCGGGATGGCGTTGGCCGCCACCCCGGCGTTGACCGCGCCCCACACCAGCACGGTGCCGTTGCGCGGGTCGATGCGCCGCGACAGCACCCCGGGCAGCCCGGTGATCAGGGTGCCCAGCCCGTACACCAGGTCGGCGGTCAGGTGCGGCCGCGAGGTGTGCCCGCCCGGCGAATACAGGGTGATCTCGATCTGGTCGGCCGCCGAGGTGATCGGGCCGTGCCGGACCGCGATCTGGCCGACCTCCAGCCGGGGGTCGCAGTGCAGGGCGAAGATCCGCGACACCCCGGTGATGGCGCCGGCGGCGATGGCGTCGATCGCCCCGCCGGGCATCAGCTCCTCGGCGGCCTGGAAGATCAACCGCACCCCGACCGGCAGTTCCGGCACCGACGCCAGCACCAGCGCGGTGCCCAGCAGGATGGCGGTGTGCGCGTCGTGCCCGCAGGCGTGCGCCACGTTGGGCATGGTGGAGGCGTAGGGCGCGCCGGTGCGCTCGGCCATCGGCAGCGCGTCCATGTCGGCCCGCAGCGCGATCCGGGGCTCGTGCTCGGGGCCGAGATCGCAGGTCAGCCCGGTCCCGCCGGGCAGCACCTTGGGGTTGAGTCCGGCCTCGGCCAACCGCTCGGCGACGAACTGGGTGGTGGCGTATTCCTGGCGGCCCAACTCAGGATAGCGGTGGATGTGCCGACGCCACTCGATCAGGTCTTGGTTGTGCGCGGCCAGCCAGGAGGTGGCGGCGTCGGCCAGGCTCATGGGTGCGCCCCGCCGCGTCTGCGCTCGTGCGCGGCCAGCACCCGATCGCGCTCGGCCGGCGTCTGGGCCAGCGCGACGACGGTGCGGGCCAGCATGATCGCGCCCTCGATCACCGCGCGGTCGGCGCTGGGTCCGGCGGCGGCGTCGGCGAAGGCGCGCTGATGCACCATGGCGCCACCGGATTCGACCCCGACCACCGGGTGGATCCCCGGCAGCGCCTGCGTCACGTTGCCCATGTCGGTGCTGCCCATCGGCAGCGCGGCTTCGTACTCCGGGGCCACCGGCTGCCGGCCCAGCCGGCACATCTCCTCGCGAAAGATGTTGGCCAGCCACGCGTCCGGCTTGAGTTCGTCGTAGGCGGGCGCGGGGTTGTCGATCTCGTATTCGCAGCCGGCGGCCATTGCGCCCGCGGCGAAGCAGGCATACATCCTGCCCTCCAGCTCGCGCAGCGAGTCGGATTCGACGGCGCGCATCGCGTACTGCAGCGACGCGTGCCCGGGGATGACGTTGACCGCCTGCCCGCCGTCGGTGACGATGCCGTGCACCAGTTGGCCCGGCGCCAGTTGCTGACGCAGCAGCCCGACGGCCACTTGCGCGACGGTGACGGCGTCGAGGGCGTTGACGCCCAGGTGCGGCGCGACGGCGGCGTGCGATTCCTTGCCGCGGTAGCGCACGATCGCCTCGGACAGGGCCAGCGAGCGGGCCGCGGCGATGTCGGCCGGCCCGGGATGCAGCATCACCGCCGCGGAGATGTCGTCGAACACCCCGGCCTTGAGCAGCAGCGCCTTGCCGCCGCCGGCCTCCTCGGCGGGAGTCCCCACAAGCGCCACCCGCAGGCCTAGGTCGTCGGCCACCTCGGCCAGCGCCAGCGCGGTGCCCACGGCCGACGCCGCGATGATGTTGTGGCCGCAGGCGTGCCCGATCTCGGGCAGGGCGTCGTATTCGGCGCAGACCCCGATGGTCAGCTGGCCGCTGCCGAAGTCGGCGCGAAAGGCGGTGTCCAGGCCGCCGGCGGCCGCGGTGATCTCGAAGCCGCGCTCGGCGACCAGCGCCTGCGCCTTGGCGCAGCTGCGGTGCTCGGCGAACGCCAGCTCCGGCTCGGCGTGGATGGCGTGCGACAGCTCGACGAGATCGGCACCGCGCCGCCGCACGACATCCTCGACGCTGTCCAGCGGGCTGTCTGATCCGACGGGGGGCACTCTCGCAGTATGTCGCAGTATCCGACCGGGGCCCAACGCCCCTGGCTATACCCGCCCGGCGATGAACCCCGCCGCCTGGGCCGGGTAGGGCGGGTCCTCGTAGACGTGGTGCGCGTCCCGGTCCCGCCCGCCGACGACGCACACCGGGTCGCCGTCGCTGCACAGGTCGATGGCGCGACCGGCGAACGCCCCGGTGGTCGACAGGGGCGTGTTGAAGCGGTTGCCGGGGTTGCCGAACACCGCCACCGCCGCGATCTTGCTCGCCAGGCCGGGATCCAGTGGGGGTGCCGACCCGAAGTTGCCGATCCGCTGCCCGACCGGCGGTACCCCGGCGAGCATCGAGACCGCGGCCGCGCCCTGCGAGAACCCGCCGAGCACCAGCCGGGTGGACGGGCACCGGTCGACCATCTCGGCGATGTGGTCGCGGGCGTCGTTGGCGCCGTCGGCGGTGTTCAGGAAGTTGTAGCTGGCCGGATAGTTCACCGCGTAGGCGTCGACGTTGCGGTTGCCCAGCGCCGGTTGCAGCGCGGCGAACAGCGCATCGCCCACGGCTCCCAAGCCCGGGGGCTCGGCGGTGCCGCGGGCGAAAATCAGTTGCACGTCCGGACATCCGTCGGCCGCCGCCCGCGGCGCCGGGCCGCAAGTGATGGCGACCACCGACAAGGCGACCGCGACGACAATTCCAATGGCCGGGCCAACCACCGGCCACCCACGCAGATTCATACGCCAGATCCTGGCACACCCCCCCGACACCCGCTCCCGGGCCGGCGCTCGCCGTCGCCGGGCTCGGCTCGATCGCCCGACTCCTTACTCGCGCCCTAACGGCGCTCGCCGTCGCCGGGCTAGGCTCGATCGCCCGACTCCTTACTCGCGCCCTAACGGCGCTCGCCGTCGCCGGGCTAGGCTCGATCGCTGTGGCCGAAACCCCGTCCAACCCAGGCGAGCTCGCGCGCCAGGCGGCCGCGGTCATCGGCGAACGGACCGGCGTCGCCGCACACGACGTGGCCATCGTCCTGGGGTCGGGATGGTCGCCGGCGGTCGCCGCGCTGGGCACCCCGACGGCGGTGCTGCCGCAGGCCGAACTGCCCGGCTTCCGCCCGCCCACCGCGGTCGGGCACACCGGCGAGCTGGTGTCGATGCGTATCGGCGAGCACCGGGTGCTGGTGTTGGTCGGCCGCATCCACGCCTACGAGGGCCACGACCTGTGCCACGTCGTGCACCCGGTCCGGGCGGCCTGCGCGGCCGGGGTGCGCGCGGTGGTGCTCACCAACGCGGCCGGCGGCCTGCGCCCGGACCTCGCCGTCGGCGAACCGGTGCTGATCAGCGACCACCTCAACCTGACCGGGCGGTCCCCGCTGGTCGGCCCGCAGTTCGTCGACCTCACCGACGCCTACTCGCCGCGGCTGCGCGAGCTGGCCCGCCAAGCCGATCCCACGCTGGCCGAGGGCGTCTACGCGGGCCTGCCCGGCCCGCACTACGAGACCCCGGCCGAGATCCGGATGCTGCGCACGCTGGGCGCCGACCTGGTCGGCATGTCGACGGTGCACGAAACCATCGCCACCCGGGCGGCCGGCGCCGAGGTGCTGGGGGTGTCGCTGGTGACCAACCTGGCCGCCGGCATCAGCGGCGAGCCGCTGAGCCACACCGAGGTGCTGGCCGCCGGCGCCGCCTCGGCCACCCGGATGGGCGCGCTGCTGGCCCTGATCCTTCGCCAACTCCCCCGGTTCTAGGACCGTGACACCCGAGGAATGGATCGCCCACGATCCCGACCCCCGCACGGCCGCCGAGCTCGCCGCATGCGACGCCGCAGAACTCACCGCCCGCTTCGCCCGGCCCTTGCGATTCGGCACGGCGGGACTGCGCGGCCCGGTCCGCGCCGGCCCCGACGCGATGAACGTCGCGGTGGTGTCGCGGGCCAGCTGGGCGCTGGCGCAGGTGCTCAAGCGCCGCGGCCCGGCCGGCGCGCGGGTGATCGTGGGACGCGACGCCCGGCACGGCTCCGCGGTATTCGCCACGGTGGCCGCCGAAGTGCTTGCTGCCCAAGGGTTTTCGGTGCTGCTGCTGCCCGGGCCGGTGCCCACCCCGGTGGTCGCGTTCGCGGTGCGGCACACCGGCGCCGCCGCCGGGGTCCAGATCACCGCCTCGCACAACCCGCCGACCGACAACGGCTACAAGGTGTACGACGGCGGCGGCATCCAGATCGTCTCCCCCACCGACCACCAGATCGAAGCCGCGATGGCCGACGCGCCACCGGCCGACGAGATCCGCCGAACACCCGTCCCACCGGCGCACACCGACCTCGTCCAGCGCTACATCGAGCGGGCGGCCGGGGTGCGGCGCGGCACCGGTTCGGCGCGGGTGGCGCTCACCGCTCTGCACGGCGTGGGCGGGACGGTGGCCGTCGACGCTCTGCACCGCGCCGGCTTCGGCCGAATACACACCGTGGCAAGCCAATTCGCGCCCGACCCGGACTTTCCCACCGTCGCGTTCCCCAACCCCGAGGAGCCCGGCGCCACCGACGCGCTGCTGACCCTGGCCGCCGATGTGGACGCCGACGTGGCGATCGCACTGGATCCTGACGCCGACCGCTGCGCCGTCGGCATACCCGACGCCTCCGGCTGGCGGATGCTCTCCGGCGACGAAACCGGTTGGCTGCTCGGCGATTACCTGCTCTCCCAGCCGCAGCGTGCCGACCGACCCGTGGTGGCCAGCACGGTGGTGTCGTCGCGGATGTTGTCGGCCATCGCCGCGCGGCACGGCGCCGTGCACGTCGAAACCCTCACCGGCTTCAAGTGGTTGGCACGCGCCGACGCCGAGGTGCCCGGCGGCACCCTGGTGTACGCCTACGAGGAGGCGATCGGACACTGCGTGGACCCCGCCGCGGTGCGCGACAAGGACGGCATCAGCGCCGCCGTGCTGGTGTGCGACCTGGTGGCCGGCCTGATCGCGCGGGGCGGTTCGGTGTCCGGCCGGCTCGACGAGCTGGCCCGCCGCCACGGCGTGCACGACGTCGCCGCGGTGTCGCGCCGCGTCGGGACCGACGGGGCTGCCGAGCTGATGCG
>Ga0164242_10000497_pt1 | contig 47224 bp, 51 predicted proteins | sample OricomgcompostMG_FD_108783 | JGI IMG/M metagenome (GOLD analysis project Ga0164242, IMG submission 108783) | Miracle-Growth compost microbial communities from Emeryville, California, USA - Original compost - Miracle growth compost (MG) ... | reverse complement strand
CTATATCGGCCATAAGATCACCTCTGCAAATAATGGGGCAAAAGAAAGCGACCAAGTAAAAGTTGACTTTTTTCCTGATCGCTTTTATAACACAGCATTATCGAGCTGCTTTTTCAGTGCCCTACATCAGCTACCGCATTTTTTCCGGAATGGCTTATTACTTTACCGGCAATTGTACTTTGCGATAATACTACAGCTGGCAGGAAAAGCAGCATGAGGGTTAAACTCCACGAAATAAGTTTTGCAAATTTTACCGGGATTAATTGATTACCAAGCGCAATTGCCTCTACCTCGCTCATAATATTGTATTAATATTCAAAAAAAGGACTATGTTATACTTGCACCGCAAGCATTTGCAACAACAAACAGTATAACTAATTATATAGTAAATATAGTAAATCGTATTAACGGGATTAGTTTAGGCTAAAATACCGGCATTTCAGCAGATAAATTTATTTCCTATCTTTGCGCATGATAAAATCCATGACAGGGTATGGAATAGCCAGTTTTGATGCGGGCACAACAAAATATACTGTTGAACTAAAATCCCTGAACAGCAAATTTTTGGAGCTGTCCCTCCGCATCCCCAAAAACTTCTCGGATAAAGAGTTTCAGCTGCGTACCGAATGCAGCAAGCAAATTGAACGCGGAAAGGTTAACCTTTCCATCAACGTGGAAAAAACCGACGCTAACGTTAAAGCCGCGGGCATTAATACCCCCTTGCTTAAACAATATTTTGAGCAATTACAGGCAGTTAGCCGCGAATTGAATGAACCTACCGGCAACCTGCTGCAGCTGGCCCTTGGTTTACCGGATGTAGTACGGTTTGATGAGGAAAGCGTATCTGAAGAAGAATGGAAAATAGTGGAGCAAACCTTTCAGCAGGCGCTAAAAAATTTCCAGCAATTCCGGCTGGATGAAGGTAGCGTGCTGGAGCAGGACGCTATTCACCGTATAGGGCTGATCCGGAATAACCTATCGCTGGTAGAAGTAGAGGAACCGAAACGCGTGCCGCTTATCCGCGAGCGTTTGAACCAGTATCTGAATGAAGCGGTAAACCGCGACAATATTGACCAGAACCGCTTTGAACAGGAGCTGATCTATTATATTGATAAGCTGGATATTACTGAAGAGAAAACGCGCCTGCGCACCCATTGCACTTATTTTTTGGAAACACTGAAAAGCGCCGATGCCAACGGTAAAAAACTGGGCTTTATTTCGCAGGAAATTGGCCGTGAAATTAATACCATAGGTTCAAAAGCCAATGACGCCAACATACAAAAGTTAGTTGTGGGCATGAAAGAAGAGCTGGAAAAAATTAAAGAACAATTGCTTAACGTATTATAGTCATTAATCACTGGTTATTAGTCATTAGGCTTTACTTATTGATTATTGACCAATGATCAGTGACTAATGACCAATGACCAATGACAAAAGAAGGTAAACTCATCATATTTTCGGCGCCATCCGGGGCGGGCAAAACAACCATAGTACATCACTTGCTGAAAAAATTTCCTGAACTGGAGTTCTCCATTTCCGCCACCACCCGCGAGGCGCGTGGCGACGAGGTTGATAAGCACGATTATTACTTCATCAGTAAAGAAGAGTTTTTGCACCGCATTGCCACCAAACAGTTTGTTGAATTTGAGGAAGTTTACTCGGGTACATTTTATGGCACCCTGCGCGAGGAAATTGAACGGATATGGCAAAAAGATAAAATTGTAATATTTGATATTGATGTGGAGGGCGGCATGCACCTTAAGCGTAAATACGACGGGCAGGCCCTGGCTATTTTTGTTCAGCCCCCATCATTGAATGTATTAAAGGAGCGGCTGGCATTGCGGGGCACCGATGGCCCCGCCAAGCTGCAGGAACGTTTTATAAAAGCGGAAAAAGAACTGAACTACGCCCCGCAATTTGATGTTATCCTGAAAAATCACGACCTTGAAACCGCCTGCCGCGAAGCGGAAGAGTTGGTGAAGAATTTTTTAACCCCCTAACCCCCCTAAAGGGGGAATAATTAAGCTCCCCCTTTAGGGGGTTGGGGGGCTCTACTGGAATGAAGATCGGCTTATTTTTCGGATCGTTTAATCCCATACATATCGGGCATTTAATTATTGCCAATTATATGGCCAATTATACCGCGCTGGATAAGGTTTGGCTGGTGGTATCGCCGCAAAACCCGCTCAAAAAGTATGGCGACCTGGTAAATACTTACGACAGGTTGGAAATGGCCAAGCTGGCTACCGATAATGCCGATAATATTTCGGTAAGCGATGTGGAGCTGAAACTCCCCCACCCATCCTATACCATTGATACCCTAACCTACCTGAAAGAGAAATATCCCGAGCATGAATTCGCTATTATTATGGGTTCGGATAACCTGGTAAGTTTACCTAAATGGAAAAACTACAAGCTTATCCTGCGCGATTACCAGGTGTTTGTATACCCCCGGCCAGGTTACGAGAACGCCGGGCTGGCAGCGCACCCATCGGTTGTTATTACCATGACGCCGCTCATGGAGCTGTCGGCCACTTTTATCCGCAAATCATTAGCCGGGGGAAAGAATATCCAATATTTTGTACCCGACGAGGTTTTGAAATTTATTGACAGCAAGAGTTTGTATAAATAACAATGCTTAAGTTTGGTTAATGATAAGTAGCCGTTCAATCTCCATATCCGCGCGTGTTTTTATACCAATGCTGCTGGGCTGTTTGCTGCTCAGCTCCTGTTTCACCCGTAAAAAGGCCATCTCATCCATATCCGGCCGCGAAGCGAAACATAATAACCAACAGATACAAAAGCAGAACCGCGACGCTATAGCCAGCTATCCCACCTTTACCGCCGCCCAGTATATCAACCGTTTTAAAACCATCGCCATACAGGAAATGAATTTATACGGCATCCCCGCCAGTATTACGCTGGCACAGGGCCTGTTTGAATCGGGCAATGGCAACGGCGAGCTGGCCAGGGTAGCCAACAATCATTTCGGCATAAAATGCACTGCCGATTGGAAAGGCAAAAGCTATTACAAGGACGATGACCAGGTTAACGATTGTTTCCGGGTGTATGACCGCGCGGAGGATTCCTTCCGGGATCATTCCGATTTTTTGAAACGGAAACGATATGCCAAATTGTTTGAGCTGGATAAAAACGACTATCAAGGCTGGGCCTACGGACTTAAAGAGGCAGGCTATGCCACTAATCCTAAATACCCGCAGCTGCTTATCGCCATTATTCAAAAATATAGCCTGGACCAGTATGACAGGCCCGAGGGCGAAATTCAGAAAATTAAGCGTGAGGATAGGGTGCTTGCTCAAATTAACCAAAACATTGGGCAGGCCGTTAAGGATTCATTAATACAGGCTACGCCGGCTGATAAAACCTACACTATAAAAAAAGGAGATACACTATACAATATTTCCAAACGTTTTGGATTAACTGTTGATGAGCTGAAAGCAATGAACAATATGGCCGACAACAATATTAAAATTGGCCAGGTTTTGGTTATAGCAAAGTAACCTCACCCCGGCCCTCTCCAAAGGCGAGGGAGGTTAAGTTTGATTTTATTTGCGCGGGGAAGCGCATGTTAATATTTGTTAAATTGTATGGCGGAGCTACCTGCAAAGCATAGTTTTATCCCATTAATGAAATTGGTTTTAATACTGATAATGTTAGGGGCAATGGGCAGCACCTTTGCGCAGGACAGGGTTATTGAGGGTATTGTATTTGATAAGGCCAGTAATGAGCGGATAGCGAAGGTAAATATATTAAACACCCGTACCGGTCAATCGGTTTATAATACCTTGAAAGCCGAATTTAAAATCAGCGCCCGTGTTAATGACCGGTTGATTGTAAGCAAGCAGGATTATATTTCTGATACGGTAAAAATAACCGGGAGTAATACGATACTGATCTATTTAAAATCAAACGGTATTCAGCTGAAACAGGTAACCATTACCGATACGCTTTTAAGTCCGCAAAAAAAGTACCAGGCCATCAGGCAGGAATACAGCAAGGCCTATGGCTCAAACGCTTACCGCGACCCTTTGAGCTTGTCGCCCGGCTCGGGGGCGGGTATCAGTGTCGACGCGATATGGAACTCCATCAGCAAAAGCGGGCGCAACGCGGAAAAGCTGCAGGGAATTATAGAAAACGATTACAAGGAAGATTTGATAAGCTACCGCTTTAATAAAACGTTAGTGGCCAGCATAACAGGCTTAAAAGAACCCCAGCTAACCGATTTTATGCGCAAATACCGCCCAGGCTATTATACCATTATGAATGCCAGCGATTACGATTTTGTTAACCAGATCAGGATGAACGCTAAACGGTATCTGCGTAACCCGCAGGGAATTTTGCTGCCATCGTTAAAGTAGCCGGAAGGCTATCAGGCGATGTTTGTTTTCAATGCTTGCAAAGTTTTAAAACTTCGTAAGCCTGCTTTCGCGAGCGTGTTTTAATTGCGCACCGTTACCTATTAATAACCCTGTTATTTGGTAAAATATTAGTGATTGAGGTAGTTTCTTGAGTATGTATAAATCGGGTATTATTTAGTATAATAGTCTTCCCTATAGTAAACTATACCAGGTATTTGTGTTGTTTCAAGCTGTATCCGTAGTACTAAGCTGTTTGAAGTTAATGTTTTAATTTTAAAAGGCGCATTATCCCCGCCAATGATCCTTATGAATAGTGCATCTTTTTCTATCTGATAGGTGAAATTTACATCATTAACCTCTGGTATGCCGAAAGTCGTATGTCCTGTTCCATCAGTATTAAACTGGGTATAATCATTGGCCCCAAGGCCATTTTTTTCCTCAACTAAGGAATCAATACCATTAATGTTTTTTAAACGGAGACTTTTTGTACGTATCCATTTACCAATAATTTTTTTGGACCCATCAGCATCTTTTTTACAAGCGTAAAAACCCATTAAGCAAATGAGTGCCAGAAGCAGGAGTCTTTTCATATGAGTTTATGCTATATTATACATACGAAGTTATATAAAACTTCGTATGTATTTACCTATAAATCAGCTACAAATCTAATACAAATTCTCTTATTGCAGCCCCTGGATCGTTTTGCCGCATAAAGTTCTCGCCTATTAAAAAGCCGTTAAAACCGGCTGCTTTTAGTTGTTTAATGGTATCGGTATTACTAATGGCACTCTCTGATATCTTCATAAACTCCCGCGGGATGTGTTTGGCCAGGTTAAATGAGTTTTCAACCGATACGGAAAAATCGGCCAGGTTACGGTTGTTTACACCAATGGCATCTACATTGGGGTTAATGCTGCGCTGCAATTCGTCCAGGTTATGCACCTCCAGCAGCACATTTAAACCCAGGCTTTTAGCCAGCGAGCCCAAAGTTTGTATTTCGGCCGGGCTTAGTATGGCGGCTATCAGCAGAATAATGTCGGCGCCCAGCGCCTTGGCTTCCAGTACCTGGTATTCATCAATCATAAAATCCTTACGCAGCAGCGGGATACTATTTACCTTGCGTGCGGCAACCAGGTCGGCAGGCTTGCCCATAAAAAATTCGGTATCGGTTAATATCGATATGGCAGAGGCCCCTGCCGCGGCATAAGCAGTAGTAACATCCTCCACAGTAACCCGGTCGTTAATAATCCCCTTGGATGGCGACCGGCGTTTAAACTCGGCAATAATGCCGGTACGTTGCGGATTAAGCAAAAACTCCCGGAAGGAGTAGGGTGTACGGCCAAACAGTTCAGCCGCTTCCAGTTGGGCAACGCTCACCTGCTGTTTGGCTTGCGATACTACTTCACGTTTCTGAAGTACTATTTTATCGAGTATAGTACCCCCCGCTCCCCTAAAGGGGGAGGGTTTAAGTGGTTGAATTTTCATATTGCAATACCCCTTTCCTGTTCTCCCTTTAGGGGCTTAAGGGGCATCAACCAGTTCTCCATCATCTCCTTCCCGTACTCCGTCAGTACCGATTCGGGGTGAAACTGTACGCCGCGTACGTCATATTTGTTATGCTTTAAAGCCATAATGGAGTTGTCCGCCTCATCAATGGCCGTTACCGATAAATTATCGGGCAAACCCTCGCGCGATACCACCCACGAGTGGTAACGCCCTACTTTAAATTCGGGCGGTAATCCTTTAAACAGTTTTTCGTCCGTATCGGTAATTTTAACCGGTGTGGCTATGCCGTGCATAGGGCGACTTAAATTGTATAGTTGCCCGCCAAATGCCTCGGCAATGGCCTGCTGGCCAAGGCAAACGCCAAATATGCTTTTAGTAGGCGCATAGCGCTCAATTACCGGCAGCAGCAAACCTGCTTCCGACGGGATACCGGGCCCTGGCGAAAGGATGATCCTATCGAACGCGTCCACATCATCCAACGCAAACTGGTCGTTCCTCCAAACCTCGCATTCCAGGCCTATTTCATTAACCAGGTGCACCAGGTTATAAGTAAAGGAATCGTAATTGTCTATAATTAAAATACCCCCCGGCCCCCTTAAGGGGGAGGAGCTGTTTGTATTTTCTTTATTTGTCATCTCGTTAATCTATCGTATTTATAATAACTCCCCCTTTAGGGGGGCGGGGGGCTACAAAGACGCCGCCAGTTCCAGCGCTTTTCTCAGCGCGGCTATTTTATTGTCTACTTCTTTCAACTCGCTTTCCGCGTTCGAATCGGCAACTATACCTGCGCCCGCCTGGTAATGCAGCTGGTTGTTTTTACTCAGGAACGAACGGATCATGATGGCGTGATTAAAATCGCCGTTAAAGCCAAGGTAGCCGATGGCCCCGCTGTAAAAGCTGCGTTTAATATTCTCGTTCTCGTCAATAATCTCCATCGCCCTGAATTTTGGCGCGCCGCTTAGCGTGCCTGCCGGGAAGGTATCCGCCACTACTTTAAATGAGGACACTCCAGGGCGCAGCTTACCACTTACGTGCGATACCAGGTGGATAAGATGCGAGTAGTACTGCACCTCTTTAAAAGCCGTCACTTCCACCTGCGCGCAATGGCGGCTCAGATCATTACGGGCCAGGTCAACCAGCATCACGTGCTCAGCCGATTCTTTAGGATCGGCTTCCAGGGCACGGGCTATTTCGGCATCCTTTACATCGTCGCCGCTGCGTTTAAAGGTACCCGCTATCGGGAAAATACTGGCCACCCGGTTTTTAACCGTGATCTGCGCCTCGGGCGATGAGCCGAAGATGCGGAAATCGCCATAGTCAAAATAAAACAGGTATGGCGATGGGTTAATGGAGCGCAGCGCGCGGTAAACATTAAACTCGTCGCCGGTAAATTGCTGTGAAAATGCGCGCGAAGGCACAATCTGGAATACATCGCCCCGGTAAATATGCTGCTTCATCTGCTCCACAATAGCCATAAAACCCTCATTAGTCAGGTTGGATCGTTCGGCATCAACCGTTTGGAAATAATATTCGGGGAAATTCTTGTTTTTGATGAGATATTCCATCTTTTCGAGCCCTTGCGCGTCGTCGTTCCCTTCCACCTGGTTCTCAAAAATGTATAGCTCATTCTTAAAATGATCTATGGCGATGATATACCTATAGATATGATATTGCATTTCCGGAATGCGGCGGGTATCGTCGTGGGACAGTTTAAGCTTGATGGTTTCAAAATGCTCAACCGCCTCGTGCGTAAAATAGCCGAACAAGCCGTTCGAAATAATTTTAGCCAACGGACTTTCCGTCTCAAAAACCGAAAGGAAGTTATCAATAGTACTGATCAGTTCGAATGAGCCTTTGGTATAGCCTTCGCGGCTACCATCAGGATAGCGAATGTCCAGATCGCCATTAGTAAGCGTTAAACCGCCTATGGATTCGCAGCAAACATAGCTCATGCTGTTTTCGCGGCTGTGGTAATCGGAGCTTTCCAGCAAAAGCGAGTTGGGGAATACATCTCTTAACCGCAGGTAAATGCTTACCGGCGTGGTGGTATCGGCTAACAGCTTTTTATAGGTGGTATTAATTTTTATTTTTTTCATCTTTCTTTATCTATCACATGTCCCTAAAACAAGAAAACCCGGCGTTGGTGCGCCGGGTTCATATTAGGTTTATAATCACTTAGTAATTCAGATCACAAATTAACCGGCTGCCAAAATAATTTGGTGCCACCAGTTCATATTATTGTAAGTCCTGATCATTGGGTAGCAAAAATATAAATAATTATTAAACGGCAAATTTTTTATGAAAAAAATTATTAGTGCGAAATACCGAATAAAGGCCTTTGGCTTTGCACAATAGCGGCTACAATAACTACCACGCCCAATATATACATTAAGGCTATGTAACGGTGTTTGCCTTGGGCAGTAGTTTCCTTTTTCGACTTGCTGTGCCCAATAGTTATAAGCGCTATGGCAAATATCATCATAAATGCGTGTTCCACCGTCCAGTAACGGGTTAGCGGATTTTGCATGGTAGTGCTGTTAAACTGCACAAACGGACTAACAAAGTATAATACCAACCCAACAAGCAATTGTACGTGCGCCGATATCATGGCGAACAGGTTTATTTTACGATTAGTTTCGGTATAAGGCTTTTTGCCCAGCCAGCCCGCCAGTGACTGAATGATAGCTACCAAAATGAGTATTAAAACAACAAAGCGTAAGCCGGAGTGGAGTAGTTTAAGGAAAGTATACATGGCTGAATTTTTTGTTCAAATATATTAATAAAAGTGCTTGATGTAGCGGCTAAATTTTCTGACATCGTATTGAGTAGCCTGGATGCTATTTACTCTATAACCGACAGCAATAATAGCATCGGGATTGTAAAAATCTAATTTACGTTTTACGTTTTTTTTATCCGCTTCTTGAACTGTTTCCATTTTGGAAACAGTTGCATCTTTTATAGGCTCATTAGTTTCAAAAATATTAGCCAAATGTTTGCTAATAGCCGGCACTTCTACACCAAAAAGATCTGACATGCGTTTTTGGGTAAGCCAAAAGGTTTCATCATTAAATATAACCTCAATTTTCACACCACCTGTTGGCGTGTTATAGAAAATAATGTCATTAGATTTCGGACTTTCGTTCATGACATTTAACAATTGTTCACTCAAAGATAGGATCATTAAAGAAATTGACTACTATCGGAAAGCTTCTTTATTACGTGCTTCTGATTAATGCTGATGAATAATTATACCGCCTTCTTCAACACCCCCCGGCGCCATCCCGCCGTATGCAAAAATGGCCGGTTATCCAGCCAATACAGCCAGAACAGCGTTACAAATACCCCGATCACCGAGCCCGCGGTTACATCCTCAAAAAAGTGCTCGCTCAGGTACATGCGCGAGTAGCCGATTAATATAGCCAACAATAATAGCAGCAGGCCCCAGTACTTATTCCGGATGAAATAAGCCAGCGTCAGGCAGGCGGAAAAAGCGGTTACCGTATGCCCCGATGGGAAACTATGATAGCTCAGCATATCAACCCCTTTAACCAAATGTATTTTACCAAGCTGGGTATGGAAATACAGGTATGGCCGCGGCATATCGAACAGAAATTTTAATGCCTGCGCGGTAAGCGAAGTCACCGCGTACCCTGTAAGCAACAAAAAGCTTTTACGATAACTGTACAGCCCTACTATTAAAGCCAGGGCTATTAATGCCAAACCATTACCCAGGGCGGTAAACCAGGGTGCCAGTATATCGCCCAGGCCGGTGTGAAGGTTGTTGACGGCAAAATAGATCTGCTCCCGGCTGTAGATAGTTTTTATGATAAGACAGGCCAGCAAAATAACCAGGTATGGCAGCAGGAACAGCCATATGTTTTTACAAACCGTATTTAATTTAATGGGATGAAATTCGGTATCCATTTAAAACTTTAATATCAGCACAAAGGTACCGGCAATAATTAACAAAGCACCTATGGAATCCTTTATGGTTAGCTTTTCGCCCAGGAAAATGGCGGCTAAAATAATAGCCAGGGGCACGCTCAATTTATCAATCGGGGTTACCTGCTCCACCTTGCCCAGTTGCAGGGCCCTGAAATAAAAGATCCACGAAAGGCCCGTCGCGCATCCTGAAAGGATCAGAAAGATCCAGTTGGTTTTGTTTAAACTGGCCATGCTGCTATTGCCCTTAAACAGCACAATGCCCCAGGCCAGTATCAATATCACTACGGTACGGATAGCGGTAGCCAGGTCGGTATCAACGCCTTTAATGCCTACTTTGGCAAAAATGGCGGTAAGGGCTGCAAACGCAGCGGAGAGCAAAGCGTATATCCACCACATCTTATGGTCTTTTTAATCCTATATAGCTATTAAAAAAGGAAGGCAAAATTTATTTTAAGGAAAACCTTTCAGCTTTCGCCTCCTTATTTAAACATATCTTTTACCGAGATCTTCATTTTATAAGGAAGCGTTTTGTAGGAGTTGCAGTCGTAATTATTTTCCACCTGTGTGCTTGCACCTGCAGCCAGCGATCCCTTAGTGGCGGATGTGGTTTCTGCAACCTTATCGCCCACTTCATCAAAATACTCCACTGTTACAATTACATCATCAAGCTTATCATTCGTGGTGTTTTTGATGGTAGAAATAATGTGATATTTTTCGTCGTACTTGTTAAAAGTATCCCTGGCGCTTACTATCTGCAGGCCGTTATCTTTTTTATCTAAAACCAATTCCGTTTTATGCGATTTTTCACCGCAGGCGCATATCAAAGCTATCGGCAAACAGAGTAATAAAAGTTTTTTCATTTTTTATTTTTAGAAGCATAAAGTTAAAAAGCTTTTATAATATATAAATTCTTTTTTGGAACCTTTACGTTATTGCGAGGAATGAAACTATCCACAAAAACAACCATGTGTTTAAATTATTACACTCCGAAATCGAACATCCGAAGTCCGACAGGTATAAATCACATCCCCTTCTGTATCGCTTCTATAGCCGCGTCCTGGATGCGCCCGCGGATTTGCAGACTGGAAAGCCGGTTCTGATTATCGGTGGGGTGCACCCGGTTTGACAGAAATACGTAAACCATATTATATTTAGGATCGACCCAAAAACAGGTACCTGTATAACCGGTATGTCCATACGTTTGCGGCGAGGCCAGTTCAGACGGATAGTGCTTGCTTACCTCGGGGTCCCAGCGGTCAAACCCTAACCCCCGCCGGCTTACGTCGGACTGCTGAGCGGTAAACAGGTTAATTGTTTCGGGTTTAAAATATTGTGTGCCGCCATAAGTGCCGCCATTTAATATCATCTGGTAAAGGATGGCCAGATCGTTGGCGCTGGTAAACAGGCCCGCGTGGCCGGATACGCCGCCCAGGGTAGACGCGCCCTGGTCATGCACGTAACCAATAAGCAATTGGTGCCGGTAAGCTACCTCGTTGGCCGTTGGTATAATGCGGTCTTTCGGGAAACGCTGCAGGGGCAAAAATCCGGCGGTTTGCATCCCTAAAGGGTTATAGAACTGCTGCTGCACATAAACATTCAGTGGCGTAGCCGAAATAGTTTCTACTATTTCCTTCATAAAATACATGCTCAAATCGCTGTACACATATTTGCCGCGTGTCCGGAGCGGCGAGTGTAGCATGGCGGGCCATACGATAGTCTTAAAAAAATCTTTCCTTATAAAATAATTATCACCTGCTTTGGTAGTATACAGAGCCGATGAATCAGAGCTGTGGTCGGCCGGCTTTAACCGCTCATAAGTAGCCACATCGGGCACCAACCCGGCCTGGTGGGTCATTAGCTCCCTTATTCTGATATCGCTTTTGTCGGTATTACGGGCAGTGGCGATATAACTGCCCACGGTGGAATCCAAACCAATGCGGTTTTGTTCATACAGGCGCATTACCTCCATAGTAGTGGCCGATACCTTGGTTACCGATGCCAGGTCGAAAATATCCGAGATCCGGTCGGGCTGGGTATTCTGATAGGTATGGTAGCCATAAGCCTTATTAAATATTACCTTGCCATCTTTAGCCACCAGCACTACGCAGCCGGGAGTGGCATGGGCGCGCAACGCCTCGTAGGCCACCTTGTCTATCGCGTTCAGGTTTTCGGTATTGATGCCGGCCGCTTCAGGCACGGTATATTGCAGCCGGGTTTTAGCCGTAACGTAGCTGTTATCCGGGTTATACTGGTCTGAAAGGGTTTTACTGTCTTTCTGCGTAATAGCCTCCCCGCCAAAAATGGCCTGCGCGCAAAACATGGCCGATACCGGCGTCTGTTTTTCCGACCATATCACCGGGAAGCCTATGCCGTTAAGTTTACCCATATTGCTCCCGCTGCCAAATACAGCGATCACCATATTCTTCATTTTCTGGGTGCTGACAATGAAGTTAATGAGCTGCGCGTTGGCCAGGTCGGCATCGGTAAGTTCCAGTATAACGGTGTTATACAGTTTAAGATCGTCGGCCAGGTTATTGATGTTTTTGGCCCCGGTATAATCGTTCCCGTTAAAGGCATCAACCTTGGTGTACTTATTCAGCAGGCTATCAAAGGGGGCCGCGTTAGGGTACCCGAAATGTATGCTGGCAATTTTTACCTGGTCGAGGTTTTTGAGCGGCACCAACTGCTGATGATTATTGAATAACACCGTTGAGTTTTGTACCTGTAACTCATCATTAACGTATTGTAAATTTTGCTGATGCGGTGTTTGGGCGCAAGCCCCTATAGATAGCACTAATCCTAACATGGAGAGTAGCCCCCATTTATTTTTTCTCATACACTTTTTCTCCGTTTATATAGGTATCCAGCACTTTTACTTTCGGGATTTCGGATCCTTTTATCTTCATAATATCCTGGTCCAGAATCACAAAGTCGGCATATTTGCCGGGCTCGATACTTCCTTTTTCTTTTTCCTCAAAATTTGATTTCGCTGCCCAAATGGTCATCCCTTTCAGCGTTTCAACCCGGCTTAAGGCATTACTTTTTTGAAATCCCCCCGCCGGCCAGCCCTTCAGGTCCTTGCGCTCAACCGCGGCGTAAAAGGTGTACAGCGGGTTAATATTTTCAACCGGGAAATCGGTGCCCAAAGCTATCCACCCGTTTTGGTCAAGCAAGGTTTTATTGGCATAGGCGTTTTTTATCCGCTTGGGGCCAAGGCGCTGAATGGCCCAGCGCATATCCGAAGTAGTATGCGTTGGCTGTACCGACGGAATAATATTATAATCGGCCAGGTAATGCAGATCTTCAGGAGCTACTACCTGGGCATGGTCAAGCCGCCATCGACGGTCGTTTTTAACCCGCAGCACATTGGCGTATATTTTAAGCATTATCCGGTTGGCCGAGTCGCCCACGGCATCGGTACACATCTGGAAGCCCTTGTTGGCAATTTTCTGAGCCATCTCTTCCAAATGTAATGGGCTGCTCAGTAAAAAACCACGCCATTTTTTTTGATCGCTATAATCCTGCAGCAAACATGCCCCTCTCGACCCCAACGCGCCATCGGCGTAAATTTTAAACGACCGCACATTTAACCCGGGGGTTTTAAATATCCCCCGCTTAAACAGGTAATCATAATTTTCGGGGCGGTCGGCCAGCATCACATACATGCGCATTTTCAGCAGGCCTTTGTGCTGCAATTCGGCAATAGTGCTGATCATGGTATAAGGCAGGCCGCAATCATCAACCGTGGTAAGCCCTACTGCAAAACAATTATCTTGAGCTTCAAGCAGGGCATCCTGTATCGTCTGCTCGGTGGGCGGGGGTATTTTACGGGTAACTATTCCTACGGCATTATCCACCAGCATGCCGGTAAGCTTCCCGTTAATGGTTTCAATTTCGCCGCCGATAATGGTTTGTCCGGGTTTTATCCCCGCAATATCTAAAGCGGCCTGGTTAACTATGGCGGCGTGCCCATCAATCCGTGTTAAAATAACAGGGCGCACAGGGAACAGCGAGTCGAGCTTGGTTTTTTCAGGGAATCTTTTATCCTTCCAGCGGTTTTGGTCCCAGCCGTTGCCAACTATCCAGCCATCGGTATTACCGGCCGCATATTGTATCACGGTGTCTATTGCGGCGTTCCAGCTGGGCGCCCCTTTCAGGTCGGCATCCTGCAGGCTAAGGCCGTAATTATAAAAATGCGTGTGGGCGTCAATAAAACCTGGATAAACGGGTTTGCCGCCCGCGTCAATTATATTGCGGGCATAATATATCCTCTCCAGGCTATCCGCATTCCCTACGGCTATAATTTTACCACCCCTGGTTACAAAAGCATCGGCAATGCCAAAGTTGGAATTAACTGTATATATTACGCCATTTTTCACCAGCAGATCGGCATTGTATTCTTTTTGATGGCAGGACGATATGACGGCAATCAGTAATAGTGGCAGTATTTTCCTCATAGATGTATTATGGCACAAAGATGAACGTATGAATTGCTATAATGATATACAATTAACTAAACGTAAAGTTATGCTATCAATTATTTAATTTAGCATCGATACAAAAATTGAAGGGAATTTTTTTTACATGACGGATATTATACAGCTTTTACCGGATGCGGTTGCTAACCAGATAGCGGCTGGTGAAGTTGTGCAGCGCCCGGCATCGGCAGTAAAGGAATTGGTGGAGAACGCGATTGATGCCGGGGCGGATAAGATACAATTGATACTGAAAGAATCGGGCAAGGGATTGATCCAGGTTATTGATAACGGCTGCGGCATGAGCATTACCGACGCGCGTATGTGTTTTGAACGGCACGCTACCTCCAAAATACGTAAGGCCGATGATCTGTTTGCCATCCGTACCATGGGTTTCCGGGGCGAGGCCATGGCCTCTATTGCCGCTATTGCGCAGGTGGAGCTGAAAACCCGCCGCCACGGGGATGAACTGGGCACCTGCATTTTAATAGAAGGATCGGAAGTATTGAGCCAGGAGCCCTGCTCGGCTAATACGGGCACTTCCATTTCGGTTAAAAATCTGTTTTATAATACCCCGGCCAGGCGCAATTTTTTAAAAAGCAACCCGGTGGAAATGCGGCATATTATTGACGAGTTTCAGCGCATAGCATTAGCCAACCCACAGGTGTTTTTTACCCTGCATCATGAAGGCCAGGAGGTTTATCATTTACCCGCCACCACCTTAAAACAGCGTATTATTCATTTGCTGGGCAATAACTACAACCAGCGTTTAGTACCGGTTGAGGAGGATACCTCTATTATTAAACTGCACGGTTTTGTGGGCAAGCCGGAGTTTGCCCGCAAAACCCGGGGCGAGCAATTCTTTTTTGTAAATAACCGTTTCATCAGGGATAATTACCTTAATCACGCGGTACTAACGGCATTTGAAGAGCTGCTGCCCGATGAATGTTATCCCCTGTACGTATTGTTTATTGATATCGATCCGTCAAAAATTGATATCAACGTGCATCCTACCAAAACCGAGATTAAGTACCAGGACGATAAAGCTATTTATGCCATTATCCGCTCGGCGGTAAAACGTTCGCTCGGGCGGTATAACATTACCCCCAGCCTGGATTTTGAGGCCGATAATAACATTCAGCATCTGATTACCCCAATGCCCCTGGAACAGATTGTGCCGCCCAGCATCAGCTTTAACCCCGATTTTAACCCGTTTTCGCAAGGAGGCAAACCGGATAAAAACCCGGTATCTTATAGCAGCAGCAATTATCAGCGCGCAGCCATTCCAACCAACTGGGATACGCTTTACGAGATCAGTAAAAAGGAGGACACCGCACAACAGGCGCTTGATGTTGGGTTAACACAAATTAAGGTACAAGATGAACAGGTAAGCAAACCGAGCGAGCGGCAACTGTTCCAGATCCATAACCGCTTTATCCTTTCGCAAATTAAATCGGGCTTTATGCTCATCAGTCAGCAGGCAGCGCATGAGCGGATATTATACGAGCGCTTTTTACAACAGCTTCAAAATCATTCGGGTGTAAGCCAGCAGAGTTTGTTTCCGCAATCGGTTACGTTTAACGCCAGCGATTTTGAATTGCTGAAGGAACTGCTGCCGGACATTCGCGGCCTGGGTTTTGACATCCGCGAGTTTGGCCCTAACACCGTGGTAGTGGAGGGCATCCCGGCCGATTTGGTTAACGCCAGCGAACACGCCCTGCTGGAGCATTTGCTTGAAGGCTTTAAAAACAACCTGGCCATTTTAAAGCTCGACCGCCGCGACAACCTGGCCCGCGCCCTGGCCCATAACGGCGCCATTAAAGCCGGCACACAGCTTTCGCTGGAAGAAATGAATATGCTGATAGATCAGCTTTTTGCCTGCCAGATGCCTAACCTGGCATTGAACGGCAAGCCGGTTATCAGCACCTTTAACATGAACGAATTATTAGACCGGTTTGAAAAATAACCGTATCCGCTTATAACTATTATGTATAACGTACAAAACCCCTTTTTAAACATGACGCCGGTTGTTAAAAACCTGCTCATTATTAATATTATATTTTTTATAGCAACTTACGCGCTGGGCAGCATGGGCATCGACCTGGTTCAGTGGCTTTCGGCCTTTTATCCCGATTCGCCGTTTTTCAGGGTTTGGCAAATTATTACCTACATGTTTATGCATGGCGGCTTTTTCCATATATTTTCAAATATGCTGGGCCTGGTTATGATTGGCCCCCTGCTGGAATATACCCTGGGTTCAAAACGGTTTTTAACGTATTATTTTATAACCGGCGTTGGCGCTTTACTTTTGCAGTTTGCCGTACAGGCCATTGAGGTTCACCAGGTGGCGGGTACTTTTGTTATTGATGTAAGGAATTTCCACCCGGCAAGTATTAGCGATCTGCATAAATTACAGGAAATTTACCTGGCGCCGGTTTTAGGTGCGTCGGGCGCGATATTTGGCTTGCTGGTGGCGGTGTTTTTATTGTATCCTAATATTGAAGTATATATTTACTTTATCCCCATACCTGTAAAAATTAAATACATTGTACCGGTATATGTTCTTTTCGAGCTGTATTCAGGCTTCCGGCCAACGGCGGGTGATTCAGTCGCGCATTTCGCGCACATTGGTGGGGCGCTTATCGGGTTTATTGTCATAAAACTGTGGGGAATAAGAAGGCCAAGCAACTTTTTTTAACCTTGTGAGTTATCTTTGATATACGCTATCGGCATGAATACATTGTGGAAAGACATCCGTTATAAACTACTGCAATCGGGCAGCAAGCTTGGTATACTCATTTTTATAAATGTTATTGTCTTTTTATCTATTAATATCCCGGCCGTAATCGATCAGCTTTTTAACGGGTTCGGCAATAGCGCCATTACCGCCCTTGCCAATAATTACCTGGCTTTACCATCGTACCTGCCGCGGCTGCTTACCCGTTTCTGGACCCCTTTCACCTATATGTTTATGCACGCGGGGATTTTTCATATCCTGTTCAATATGCTGTGGCTGTACTGGATTGGGCAGATATTTGAAGAATACCTGGGCAATAAGCGTACGGTTACCCTGTATTTGCTTGGCGGGCTGGCCGGCGCCCTGTTTTTTGTTGCCAGTTATAATTTGCTTCCGGCGTTTAACACGTCGGGCCTGTTATTAGGTTCAACAGTGGTGGGCGCTTCTGCCTGTGTAATGGCCATTGTTGTCGCGACAGCGACATTGCTGCCTGATTATACCCTTTATTTAATGCTGATTGGCCCGGTAAAACTAAAATGGCTGGCGGTATTTTTTGTGGTGCTTGATTTTTTAACCGTAACCGGGGCCAATGCCGGTGGTGAAATAGCCCACTTAGGCGGCGCGCTAATGGGCTTTGTTTATATCAAGCAGCTTAAGCGGGGGCACGATTGGGGCAAGCCCCTCTCTAACATCTTCGCATCTAAAATAAAAGTAATACCTGGCGGAATGACCGAGGGCGGCAAAAACTCGCCCCGCCAGGAGGAGGTAGACCGTATTCTGGATAAAATATCGTTAAGCGGTTACGACAGTTTAAACAAACAGGAAAAAGAAATCTTATTTCGTGCAAGCAGGAATGACAGCTAAAAAAAAGAATAAGTTACCTTTTTTTGACCGGGTTGTACTATGGATAAACTATGGTGTATGCGGCGCATTGCTTATTAGCTACCTTGCGCCCGTGGTTAACCCGGCCACCTGCTGGCCGGTGGCTTTTTTCGGGCTGGCGTATCCCCCTTTGTTGCTGGTCAATCTTATCCTGATTGTTTATTGGCTGTTACGGAAAAGCAAGTGGGCGTTGCTATCAGCCGTTTGCATACTTATTGGCTGGAATATGCTTAACAATAATATCGGCCTGCGGCTTCCGGTAACAAAAGTTGATAAGCCCGATAGCGGTACCATACGTGTAATGAATTATAATGTACACGATTTTAAAAAATACGGATCGGCTAATGACGAATCCACCAAACACGAAATACTGGCTATTATTGAACATGAACAGCCGGACATTATTGGTTTCGAAGAATTTTATTCCCGCCAAAGGGGGCAATATGACCTGGTTGATTCGCTTAAGAAAATATTAAAAACCGACCAATGTTATTTTAAGCCGTTCCTGGGCGACGAAAAGGACGGCTTGGGAATGGCCCTTTTTTCTAAATATCCAATTATCAATACCGGGCTGATATGGCTTAATGAAAGCTCTAATCTGAACCAGTGTATTTATATAGACGTAAAAAAACAAGGCAGCATTTTCAGGGTGTATATTATTCATTTACAATCTATCCGTTTTGACCCTGAAGATTATAAGTATCTGGACGCAATATCAAAAAAAGGCAAAACCGATATACTGTCGTCCCGAAGGATTGGAAGCAAGTTAAAACGGGCCTTTATTAAACGCAGCGAGCAGGTTGCCCGTTTAAAGCAACATTTGGCAGCCTGTCCGTACCCTTATATTGTTACCGGCGATTTTAACGATACGCCCGCCTCATTCGCGGTCAGCCAAATGGCCAAAGGGCTAAAAAACGCTTTCCGGGAAAAGGGCGCGGGCCTGGGCCGTACCTACAACGGCGATTTCCCGAACTACCAGATAGATTATATTTTAACCACCAGGCAATTCGATGTGCTAACGTACGGGGTTATACGCAAAAAGCTTTCTGACCATTATCCTGTTTATAGCGATTTGAGGCTTAAATAATGTGCAAATATGCAGATGTGCGAACATGCAGATAGTTTTGATGATGTTTATCATTTGCACTCCTGGATATTTAATAATCTTACCATCTGCATATCAAAAATCGTAAGTTTGCGCACATGAAACAAAATTTATTTGTTTACAATACATTAACCCGTACCAAGGAGCTTTTTAAGCCGCTTAATAGCCCGCATGTGGGCATGTATGTGTGCGGCCCAACTGTTTACAGCGATGTGCACATGGGCAATTGCCGTACCTATATCTCGTTCGACCTGATATTCCGCTACCTTACCCATTTGGGTTATAAGGTGCGCTATGTGCGCAATATTACCGATGCCGGCCACCTGGAAGGCGATAGCGACGAAGGGGAAGACAAAATCTCCAAAAAAGCCAAGCTGGAACAGTTGGAGCCTATGGAAATTGTGCAGGAATATACCACCGGTTTCCATAACGTAATGCGCATATTAAATGTATTGCCGCCCAGTATTGAGCCAACCGCCACCGGCCATATCATAGAACAAATTGAACTGGTGAAAGCCATACTGGAACAAGGCTATGCCTATGAGGTAAACGGCTCGATTTATTTTGATGTGGAAAAATACAACCGCACACAGGATTACGGCGTGCTTAACGGCCGCAACCTGGAAGATATGCTGAATAATACCCGCAACCTGGGCGGACAGGATGAAAAGCGCGGTAAACTCGATTTCGCGCTATGGATAAAAGCCAAACCCGAACACCTGATGAAATGGCCATCGCCCTGGAGCGTGGGTTTTCCGGGCTGGCATCTGGAATGTTCGGCCATGAGCCATAAATACCTGGGCAAAAAGTTTGATATCCACGGCGGCGGTATCGACCTGATGCCTACCCACCATACCAATGAAATTGCACAAGGTGTAGCCTGCTGCGGTGAAAACCCGGCTACCTATTGGATACATACCAACATGCTGACGGTAAACGGGCAAAAAATGTCCAAATCGCTGGGCAACAGTTTCCTGCCGCACGAGCTTTTCAGCGGGAACAACCACATTCTTACCAAGGGCTACAGCCCCATGACGGTACGTTTCTTTATGCTCCAGGCGCATTATCGCAGCACACTCGATTTTGGCAATGAGGCTATGGAGGCATCGGAAAAAGGGTTTAAAAGATTAATGAGCGCCTTTGGTTTACTGGAGGGTTTGAAACCCTCGGCCGCGAATGAAACAGATATAGCAGCGCTTAGTGAACGCTGCTATAACGCCATGAACGACGACTTTAACAGCCCGGTGCTGATAGCTGAGCTGTTTGAAGCGTCGCGCATTATTAATTCGGTGCATGACGGTAAGCTGAACATCGACGCTCAAAACCTGCAGCTGTTGAAGGGCCTCATGCAGTGTTTTGTGCTTGATGTTTTAGGCCTGCAAAGCGAAATTGCCGCTAACGATGATCTGCCTAAGGTAATGGACATGATTGTTAACCTGCGCAGCGAAGCCAAACGCAGTAGCGACTATGCCACATCAGACAAAATACGCGATGGCCTTAAACAAATAGGTTTTCAGCTTAACGATAGCAAAGAAGGCACTACCTGGAATAAAATATGATTTTTATATAAAACCCTCAGAATTTGTCATTCGACGAGGAACAAGAAGAAAGATTTATACGATAGTGCATAGTTGCTTGCCGTATAAAGATTGCTCTTAGCGCTAACGCTTATCCCCGCGCGGCTCATTGAAATGATAAATCCTGAGGGTTTAACCGCATTTATAGCGTGTTATAATAATCAAATATTTTACCCAGGTCCTCATCTTTTTTAAACCCGATCTTGTTTGTTTTGGCGTAATCGGTTAACTGTTGCGCCTTGTCCGGCAGGGCGGCTAAAACATCCTTCTCCTCCGGCTTTATTTTGGTCATGACGCCATTTTTAAGCACATAATAAACCTGCTGGTCCGCAAAGTTTTTTGTTACTGTACCATCGCCAAAGCCCTGTGTTTCTTTCACGCTTTTGGAAATGTGTTTCAGCAGTTTTGTTTTCCCGTTTGATAATACTACGTAAAATGACGCGGGGGTTTGATTGTCAACAGCCGGAAATCCATTCGCAAAAACCATATCGGTCTTATTATCGCCGATGCCCTTTATGGTAAACCCGTTTACATCAGCAAAAACAGGCGTCAGCGCATCGCCCTTTGAATCCTGGAACTCCACCTGGTCGTTATAAGCGTTGTATTTCAGCTTAACGCTGGCATATTGTTTTCCACTTTTGCGGGTAAGGGAACCATCGGCCCAGTCCATTTTATAATCAGCGCTGCCGCTCACATCCTGGTAGGCAGATGTATTTACTTTCTGCCCATCGGCGTCCTGAAGGGCATCCTGCGCTAAGCCGTAAAAGGGCCGGGCAAGCAACATTGCAACCGTCAATGCGGCCAGGGCCATTGGTTTCATAAAAGCAGCAGCTTTTATATGGTGGTTTTTCTTTTTGTTTTTCATGGTGTGGGGTATTAAAAGGTTAATAATCTGTTTACTAAGCCCGTAAAGCTTTTGCATATAACTCGCTTTTTAAATTAATAGTATCCTGTAATGTTCCTTTTACAGGCGGAATGCTATTGTTTAAAAAACCTGACATGTTATATTTATATATTATCAATATTTATACCAGTATGAAACTGTATCAATGGCTCCCGGTCGTTTCTTTTCTGAAAAACCACAACACCGGGTTTGATGTGCGATATCGATCGCCTGAGCATAAAGCGGGAGGAATGCGAGGTTGAAAAAGAGCAAATGGCCACAGTGGTTATTCAATTGCAGGATTTTTTAACAGGCCTATCGGCGCAATCAAAAATGGTGTAAAAAAAACGGATGTTGAGGTAACTTTCACCGGGAAAATTGAGCGGCAAAGGCAGCATGTTCAAATCCTTCTGGATAAAATAAACAGGCCCGCTATCCGTTAAACTATCCGGGAAGTATTTTAGGCTTTCTTTATAATTTTACGCTGCCGTATATAAACAATTACCTTGTTATGGTGTTAATGCACCATATACTGATACACGCTAACGCGTTACAATAACATTTGCGGCTAAATATTTATTATTAAATTGCCTCGAAATCTATTTATCAAAACAAATACACCGCCCCGGCGCAATTTAGGCATATACAAGTATGCTATTTAAACGAACAAATTCACCCTTTAAAATGAAAAGATTCTCCGTAACATCAACCCTCTTAATTTTTTATAGCTGTTTAGCTTTTGCACAAACCGCAGGCAAAACCCCTTCCGTAGCCAAAGTACAAACCGTAATAACCGCCGAAGAGAACTTTAACAAATTAGTGGCCCGTAAAGGCATTAAGGATGCCTTTTTGGCTGTTGCCGCTCCTGAGGGCATCGTTTTTAAACCCGATGCCAAAAACATAACCGATTTTTACAAAAGCATGGACAAGCAGCCGGGCCAGCTATCCTGGAAACCTAAGTTTGCCCGCATATCCGCCAACGGCGACCTGGCTTTCACCGCAGGGCCATATGTTTACCAGAACGGGAAAACAGAAGACGATAAGGTATATGGCGATTATGTATCGGTATGGCGCAGCGATGATGAAGGCAACATGAAGCTATTGATAGACCTGGGCATACAGCATCCTGAAATAGAAACCGAGGCGACAACTGATTTTAAAGAACCCGATCCGGCTAAACGCCAGTCATCAAGCAAGGATCCGTTTAGCGGCAAAACGGTTATTATCAATACCGATAAGGTTTTTAACCACGCGCTTACCATATCTACGCTGGGTACCTATAAAGAATTTTTAAGCCCTGAAGGCCGTTATTATTTCCCTGGTTTTCCGCCTATTACCGGCGTTGATAAAACCCTGAAATTTATAGACAACGAAGCCATCAGCATTACTGCCGAAACCGTTAACGCGGGCCGGTCAACCAGTAACGATCTGGCCTATAGCTATGGCACCGCCCGTATTAAAAAAGGCAACATTGTAAGTAACTATAATTATGTGCGCATTTGGGAGATAGATGCCCAGCATAAATGGAACATCCTGCTGGAAGTTTTATCGGCAGTTGAGCAATAAATAATAATTTTAAAGAAGCCGGTGTTTCCCGGCTAAGCGGATTAAATGAATTTTAATCCGCTTTTTTTATAAAATGGTGGTAAGTTCTCTCCCTCAAAGCACAGCCTGCTAATCCATTTACTCCGGCGCTTGTAAGGCAAAAATATGCTCATCTAATACCTGGTTGTTCTTAATAACCGACTTGTTGATAACTCCCTGCCGGATAAAGCCTGCTTTTTCCAGCACCCGCATAGATGCGGGGTTGTTGCTTAGCGCATAAGCGGTTATACAAATGGCCCCTAATTTATTAAAAGCATAATGGCTTATTAACGCTACCGCCGAAGACATAATGCCCTTGCCCCAAAAAGGTTGCGCAAGCCAGTAGCCCAACAGCGGGGTTTTACAATAAATATCCGCCCGGAACTCCAACCCAATGCCGCCAATCACGACATTATTGCTGTCAACTATCGCGAAGTTGATAACCGGGTACTGGTGTTCCCAGCGCTTTACCCAGGTCTCCGCGTCTGCCATTGTAAAAGGGCAGGGGAACCGGTCCATCAAAAAATCGGATACATTTTTATTATCCGCGCTTCGCTGGAGCGATTCAGCATCTGTTAAACACCAGCCTCTTAATAAAAACGTGCTTCCCTTCAGTTCCATATGCTAAAATACACCAAGTTGGCAATATAATTATAAACCGTCGCCCGTTTGTTATAGCATTCATCAATCTGATCGGCCATCTCTCATAGACAACCCCTATATAGCATCTATTAATTCGATTAGTTTGACGGGTTTAAAACAATATCTTTGTATCAAATAATAAAATACATTTTTTAAAACAGATCAATTATGCTAACGATAGGACAAAAATTCCCTGAATTTTCAAAAACAGCGGTGGTAAGCATCGAAAAAGGCAAAGAGTTTGAAACCATTAATTCCGATTTTTTGGTAAATGAAGATAACGTTTGGACCGTGATGTTTTGGTGGCCAAAGGATTTTACCTTTGTTTGCCCTACTGAAATTGCAGAGTTTAACAAAAACTTTGGCGAATTCCGCGACCGTGATTCCCGTTTGATCGGCGCATCTACCGATTCTGAATTTGTTCACGCTGCCTGGAGAAGAGACCACGCCGATCTGCGCGACCTGAAATTCCCGATGCTGGCTGATACTTCAAAATCATTAGCGGAAGACTTGGGTATATTGGAGCCAACTGAAAAGATAGCTTACCGCGCTACTTTTATTATCGACCCTCAAGGCATTATCCGTTGGGTAAGCGTAAACGACTTGAGCGTTGGCCGTAACGTTAAAGAAGTTTTACGTGTACTGGACGGCTTACAAACCGACGAGCTTTGCCCATGCAACTGGGAAAAAGGCCAGGAAACTTTAACCGTTTAATTTTAACAGACAGCACAAAGCCCGCCGTAACGAAAACTTACGCGGGCTTTTTATACCCTTATATGCCAGGCCTGTTGGCTGGAAATGCGTATAATATAATTAATTTTTGAAGCCCTCTCTCCGAAGGAGAGGATTTAGGAGAGGTTTACCATGAATGAAAGTACAGAGATCATCAACGAAATACTAACCGGCATTGGCGTAGATACCGCTTACCGGACCGAAAGCCTGACTTTGCTTGAAAAGGGCGAATCGCGCTATCTGAGAGATTTAAAATTGAATTTCAGCAGCACCCTTACCTCCGGGCACTTAAGCCCTAAGGAATGCGCGCTGATAGCATTAAGCACCGCTATTAATAATAATAATAAGCCCCTTACCCAATATTTTACCCGCTACGCCCAGGAGCAGGAAGCCACAGCCGCCGATATTGCCGAAGCGGCAGGTTGCGCTTCGTTATTAGTGGCCAATAATGTGTTTTATCGTTTCAGGCATTTTACCCAAAAAGAGAAATACGGACAGATCCCGGCCCGCATCCGGATGCAGCTGATGATGAAGCCCGTAACCGGCAAGGAGTTTTTTGAGCTGATGAGCCTGGCTATTTCGGCAGTTAATGGCTGCGAAATGTGCGTAAATGCCCACGAGGATTCGCTTATTAAAATGGGCACCACCGAGGAACGGATATTTGATGCGGTACGCATCGCGTCACTGATTACTTCGACAGGGAAAATTATTTTTTAATTCTGCCCGCCCTTTCCATTCGTTATTGTTGATAGGGATATAATTGCAAAAAAAGGAATCAATTCATTTTATACGAGGCGACGAGATAAAACTCGGGGATCTGCACGTTGAAAAGAGTGTTATCCATCAGGCGCATCATCTGGTATTCGCCTTTCATGCTGCCCATATCGGTTTTTAGGTTGCATCCCGATATGTATTCATGGCTTTGGCCCGGCTCAATAATAGGCTGTATGCCTACCACGCCCTCGCCTTCCACTTCGCGGTGGGTACTGTTTGAATCAAATATATGCCAGTGACGGCGCAGCAGCTGAACCGCGTAATTACCTAAATTTTCAATATGGATGCGGTAGGCAAACATAAAATGCTCATTAGCCGGATTAGAATATTCGGGCTGATACTGTGTTTCTACCGTTATTTTTACGCCATCTGTAATTGTTGTAACCATAAAACAGGTCCTCTTTTTTCCAAATATAAAAATTGGTTCACAAAAATCAAGCCATCTCTGTGTTATAATGCTCGTTCACCTCGTCCAGCAGTTCATTCACTTCCTCAATTGTAGCAACCGATACAAGTTTCATGCGGAAATCCTTAAAATGATCGACACCCTTAAAGTAATTGCTATAATGGCGGCGCATTTCAAAAATACCGGTCCGGGGGCCTTTCCAGGCCACTGATTTTTCCAGGTGGGCGCGGCAAACCGCCACACGCTCGGCTATGGTAGGCGGGCTCATGATCTCGCCGGTTTTAAAGTAATGCTTAATTTCCCGGAAAATCCAGGGGTAGCCTATCGCGGCGCGGCCGATCATCATGCCATCCACCTCGTATTCCATGCGCCAGGCCGCGGCTTTTTGCGGCGAATCAATATCGCCATTACCAAATATCGGAATCTGGATCCGTGGGTTTTTCCTGATCTCACGGATCAGGTGCCAGTCTGCCTCGCCTTTATACATCTGCGCGCGTGTGCGGCCATGTATGGTGAGGGCCTTAATGCCAACATCCTGCAGGCGTTCGGCCACTTCGTAAACATTTTTGGTATTATCATCCCAGCCCAGGCGGGTTTTAACCGTTACAGGCAGGTGGGTGGCTTTTACCACGGCGCTGGTCATGGCTACCATTTTATCAATATCCTGTAGTAAACTGGCTCCGGCGCCACGGCAGGCCACCTGTTTTACCGGGCAGCCGTAGTTAATGTCCATCAGGTCGGGTTGAGCCAGGGTAGCAATTTCGGTAGCTTCGCGCATGTGGTCAATATCGCTGCCGAAGATCTGGATGCCGATAGGGCGTTCATACTCAAAGATATCCAGCTTCTGGCGGCTTTTAGCCGCATCGCGGATCAGCCCCTCGCTGGAGATAAATTCCGTATACATCATATCCGCCCCGTTCTGTTTACATACGTAACGGAACGGCGGATCGCTCACATCCTCCATCGGCGCAAGCAGCAACGGGAAATCGCCTAAATCAATATTTCCTATTTGTACAGACATGCTTATCTTTAACCCTGCAAAAATACAAATTTTAAAAGGGATTATGACAGTACGCTATTATCAGCAATTACCTCCGTGGCTGCAATTGCTTTATTTGTTTTTAGTAAGCATTGGCTTCGCCATTATAGGTACGGTAATTACCCTGGGTATTATTGCACTGATGTACGGCCACGGCATGGCATGGCAAATACTGCAAATGACCAACACCGGCAACCCCGACTTTATCAACGCTTTCCGCATTTTTTTGGGCTTAGGCAATACTTTTTTCATGTTTTTTGTGCCGGCAATAATATTTGCATATACCATTGTGCACGAGCCGGACAAGTATATCGGGGCCCGCAATTATTTCCCGCCGGTGCTGATTTTGCTTGCAATTGGCTTCATGCTCTTCTTGTTGCCGACGATTGATATCCTTGGTTATTTTAACCATAAAATGACATTACCTCCCTCCCTGCATGGCCTGGATAGGTGGATCCACGACAGTGAGGCGCGGGCCGCGGCCATCGTAAAAATAGTATTGGATATGAAAACCGTTGGCGATCTGCTCATCAGTTTGTTTGTAGTTGCCATACTGCCCGCCGTGTCCGAGGAGTTTTTTTTCAGGGGATGCCTGCAAACTATTTTTGAACGGTGGACAAAAAACACGCATTGGGCCGTTTGGATAGGCGCGTTTATATTCAGCTTTATGCACTTCGAGTTTCTGGGTTTTGTACCGCGGCTTTTAATGGGTGCGGGTTTAGGCTACCTTTTTGCCTGGAGCGGCAGCATATGGCCGTCGGTAGCGGCACACTGCCTTAATAATGGCCTGGCTGTTTGGGGCTATTACGCGTGGCAGCATCATATGGTTAAAACTAATCCGGATAGCAATGTACCTATGTTCGGTCAGTCATGGATCTATATATTAAGTACCGCAACCGCGCTTTTCATTTTAATAATTTACAGACGGGTGGCACTGGCCCGTAAACCCGTAGAACAAGAAGAACAAATTACCGATGGAGAAGAACTGGGTTAAAATTTTTACTTCGGCTAATTTTTACCAGGCCGAAATAGTGAAGCAGGTGCTTACCGAGCACGATATTGATACCGTAATGCTTAATAAGCAGGATTCATCGCACCGCACTTTTGGTAATATCGAGATTTATATTCACAAGGATAATTTTAGCCAGGCCATTGAAATTATGATACTTAACCAAATCAATCTATCCGAATAAACTATGAAAACACGCGCCATAACCGGTATATTTTTTGTTATTGTCATGCTGGCTTCGGTGCTTTTGGGGCATTATACTTTCGGGGCATTTTACCTGCTGCTCAGCACGGTTTGTTTGCAGGAGTTTTACGGACTGATTAAAAAAAGCGGCAGTAGCCCTAACCAGGTTACAGGGATTATGAATGGCGCGTTCATCTATATCGTATTCGCCTTTATTACGCACGATCATGCCATTAATTCCGTGCTGTTTTTACTGCCGTTTACGTTTGCCGCGGTGTTTATACAGGAGCTGTACAATAAATCGGCAGCGCCTTTTCAGGACATTGCCTATACCTTTTCAGGGCTGTTTTTTGTAATTATGCCTTTCACCTTCTTCCATGCGCTGGCTTATATAGGGGGCGGGTTTAACTTCCACTTTCCGCTGGCGTTTTTGCTGATGCTTTGGGCTAATGATACCGGAGCCTACCTTTCGGGCAGGCAGTTTGGTAAAACAAAGTTATTTGAGCGCCACTCACCTAAAAAAACCTGGGAGGGTTTTATTGGCGGGGTAGCGATCAGCGCGGTGGTTGGCTATATCCTGAGCCGGTATTATACCGAGCTGGAATGGCAGGAATGGGTTATTATGGCCATCCTCATTTCCTGCTTCGGTACCCTGGGCGACCTGGTGGAATCCATGTTTAAAAGAAGTATCAATGTAAAAGATTCGGGCGGTATACTACCTGGGCACGGCGGCTTGCTGGACAGGTTCGACGGGCTTTTAATAGCCGCGCCAATTGTTTATAGCTATTTATACTTCATTACAAATTAGTAGCTTTGCATAAATTAATATCCATCCTCCTATGAAGTTTCATAAAGAAGGCTATACCTCCCTCGCTATCTGCATACTTTTTATATTTGTGCTTAACGCGCTGGTACAGTTTTATTTCCCCGGGTTAACCGCGCTGCGGTGGTTTATCTATATCCTTTCGTTCCTGCTTTTTGTAATTATCGTGCAGTTTTTCCGCAGCCCCAGTTTAACCATTACAACAGATGAGAACACGGTACTTTGCCCGGCTGATGGTAAGGTAGTAGTGATTGAGGAAGCCGACGAAACCGAATACCTGAAGGACAGGCGCATACAGCTATCGGTATTTATGTCGCCCATTAATGTGCATGTTAACCGTAACCCGGTAGCCGGCGTTATAAAATATTTTAAATACCACCCGGGTAAATACCTGGTGGCCTGGCACCCCAAATCATCAACCGAAAACGAGCGCACTACCATAGTGACCGAAAACAGCGCGGGTGTTAAGGTATTGTTCAGGCAAATTGCCGGGGCGCTGGCCCGCCGTATAGTATGGTATGTAAAGGAAGGCGACCGGGTGGAGCAAGGCCAGCAATTCGGCTTTATTAAATTCGGATCGCGGGTTGATTTATTCCTGCCGCTGGATTCAACCATTAAGGTAGAACTGGGCCAGGTAGTAAAAGGCGGCCAAACCATATTAGCCGAACTGCCCAAAGCAGCTGCCTTGTCAAAACCAAGCGCCAGCGAAGCGGCCGAGCAAAGTGAGACACTAAAAGAGGAAAAAGAAACGCCAAAAGAAATACTGGTGATTGAGCACCCTGCGCCCAAGCCCAAACCGGCAGCGAAGGCTCAGCCTAAGAAACCCGCCGCGAAACCTGCAGTGAAGGAAGCGGCTAAAACAACCAAAAGAAAACCCAAAACGCCATGAAGAAAATAACCTGTTTGTTAATCATCGCTTTTTCCGTAACGGCCATAAATGGCTTTACTACCGATAAAAAAGGCAAAACCAAAAGCAAAGCCAAAGCACCGGTTAAATGTGAAATGAAATCGTGCTGCAAAAAAAGCACTTCGAGGGCAGCTTTATTAAAAGCCAAACCGGTTAAGAAATCCTGATTAGTGTTTCCCGGTCTCAAGGGTCATGCTGAACTTGTTTCAGCATCCCCACAGGTGACCGCCGTACCTGCCTTATGAGGCCCCGAAACAAATTCGGGGACGATACTAAAAAATAGATTTGCTTCCCTTTTGCTTCAGTTTGCGACTGAAAGCCTACGGATAAATAAAAGTCTGCGACTTTAACGGAACACAAAAAAGCCGCTTTCCTGGTTGGAAAGCGGCTTTAATATTTTACAGCCCTTTAAAGGGCGATAATTATACTCTTTTTGATTTGATACGGGCAGCCTTACCGGTAAGCGCGCGCAGGTAGAACAATTTAGCTCTGCGTACTTTACCAACGCTGTTTACGTCAATTTTATCAATGTTTGGTGAGTTGATCGGGAAAATACGCTCAACACCGATACCGTTTGATACTTTACGAACAGTAAAGGTTTCATTGCTGCCAGCGCTGTTACGTTGTATAACCACACCCTGGTAAACCTGAATACGTTCTTTATTACCTTCTCTGATTTTGTAGTGTACGCTGATGGTATCACCCGCCTTAAAAGAAGGAACGGCTTTATTTACTACTGATTGTTCTTCAACAAATTTTACTAAATCCATGATTTTTAGCTCTTAAAAGCGATTTTTAACCCGTAAAAATCGGAGTGCAATAATAAGGAAATTATTTGAAAACAAAAAGCCGATTATAAAATTTTCCACAAATTGTTTTTCTATCCACAGTTTGGGTTAGATGGAGGCTATTAGCGCAGTATTTCATATAGATAGTTGGTGATAAATTGATATAGATTGTAGTGTGAAAATTGACGTTTTAAATCTTATGCGCTAACGCGGGTGTGTGCGTTTTTCAACCAAAAGCTTAACCCGTGTTTAATAAATATTAGTTATTATTGTAACAAGAATGATAGGCAATACATATCCATTCTAAATTAAATATTTTGCTTGTAATGCCGCCGTATGCGCCGTTGCAATACCGACATTTGCTTTCGGTTTGTTTCTCAAAACTAAGTAGTTATGAATGTTGAAATTTTAGCCCGCATCCAGTTCGCATTTACTATCGCCTTTCATTACATCTATCCGCCGCTAAGCATCGGCCTGGGTGTTATTATGACCATTATGGAGGGCCTGTATCTTAAAACCGGCAAAAAAATATATGAACGCATGACCAAGTTTTACGTGCGCATATTTGCCCTGATATTTGGCATAGGTGTGGCTACCGGTATTGTTATGGAGTTTGAGTTTGGCACCAACTGGGCCGTTTATTCCAAATTTGTCGGCGATGTTTTTGGCAGCGCGCTGGCTGCCGAAGGCATTTTCGCCTTCGCGCTGGAATCGGGCTTTTTGGGGGTGCTGCTTTTTGGCTGGAACAAGGTGAAGCCCTGGGTACATTTTTTAGCTACGCTGATGGTTACACTGGGTTCCATGTTTTCGGCTATATGGATAGTGGTAGCTAACTCATGGCAGCAAACACCCGCGGGCTACCATATTGTGGGCACTGGCATGAATGCCCGCGCGCAGATCACCGATTTTTGGGCAATGGTGTTTAATCCGTCATCAGTGCAGCGGATAACGCATGTATGGTTGGGGGCATTCCTGTCGGGCGCTTTCCTGGTATTAAGCATCAGCGCCTACTACCTGCTTAAAAAACGACATCTTGAATTTTCCCGTAAATCATTCAAAATAGCTTTAGCGGTAGCCACCGTATGCTCGCTATTGCAGTTGGTTGCCGGGCACGAATCGGCCGATGTGGTAGCTAAATACCAGCCCGCTAAGTTGGCCGCGCTGGAAGGCCACTATGATGGCAGCAAGCCTGCCGATATGTATTTGCTGGGTTATGTAGATCAGAAAAAAAATGAAACCCACGGCCTGGCCATCCCCGGCGGATTAAGTTTCCTGACAAAAGGCGATTTTCATAAACCTGTAATCGGGCTTAACGACTTTAAACCTGCCGACAGGCCAGGGGCGGTCAACTTTGTTTTTCAAACCTATCATACCATGGTAGCTATCGGCACTTTTATGATATTGCTTACCCTGTACGGCAGCTATTTATGGTGGCGCGGTAAACTGTTTAATAAACGCTGGCTGCTGTATGTTTTTTCCTTCTCGGTATTGTTACCCCAAATTGCTAACCAGGTGGGGTGGTATTCGGCCGAGGTGGGCAGGCAGCCCTGGGTGGTATATGGATTGCTGCGTACATCTGATGCTTTATCGCAGGCGGTAAAAGCCGGCGAGATCGTTTTTTCGCTCATCCTGTTTGCCTGGGTTTATGTTATCCTGTTCGCGCTGTTCATTTATGTGCTAAATAAAAAAATAAAACATGGGCCGTATGACGATGAAAACCTGGATCACAGTCCGCGGCATATTGAGATGGCAGATAGTTTGGGGTAAGCACCCCTCCCGGCCTCCCCTAAGGGGAGAGATAGGAACTAAAGAATAAAAATAAAACAAAATTCCCCCTTTAGGGGGATTAAGGAGGTTATATGTCAACATTATTAGGCGTCGATTATCAAACCTGGTGGTTCATGCTCATTGGAGCGGTCTTTACAGGTTACATTATTCTGGATGGGTTTGACCTGGGCGCGGGCGCCCTGCATCTTTTTTTTAACAAGGAGCAAAGCCGTCGTATTGTACTGAATGCCATCGGCCCGGTTTGGGATGGTAACGAGGTTTGGATAGTTATTGGTGGCGGGTCCTTATTCGCTGGCTTTCCGGTGGTATACGCTACCCTGTTATCAGCCTTTTACGTGCCTTTTATCCTGTTTTTGCTGGGCATTATTTTCCGGGCAATTTCTATCGAGTTCAGGAGCAAGGAGCCAATGCTGTGGTGGACGCGGATGTGGGATATTTGCTATACCTGCTCCAGCGCGCTCATCGCGTTTTTGCTGGGGGTGATTTTGGGTAACGTGATACAGGGCATAAACATTGGTCCCGATCATGTTTTCCGCGGCAGCTTCCTGGAGTTTTTAAACCCCTATGCCCTATTGATGGGGGTAACTACCCTGGCTTTATTAATGATGCACGGGGCCATTTACCTGGTGATGAAAACCGAGGACCGGATATATACCAAACTAACCATCATGGTAAAAAACACAACTATCTTTTTCGTGATCATGATTTTACTTACCTCGTTTTACACCCTGTTATACCTGCCCCGCATGGCCGACGTGATCCGCCGGTTTCCCGAACTGTTTGTAGTGCCGGTAATGATGGTGCTGGCTATTGCCAATATTACCCGGCAAGTAGCCAAGCATAAATTTTTATACGCTTTTATATCCTCGTCGGTTACCATCAGCCTGCTCATGATCATGGTGGCTATTGAGCTATACCCTAATATGCTGCTAAGTAAAATAAACCCCGCCTATAATTTAACCGTTTACAATTCTTCCTCGTCCGACAAGACATTGGGCATTATGCTTACCATGGCGGCTATAGGCGTACCTATGGTTGTTGGCTACACCACCTTTGTATTCATGACGTTTAAGGGGAAGGTAAAGCTGGATGAAATGAGCTACTGATATTCACTTCCTTTCAACTAATTCCAAGTACGAGTAAACAAGTGCTCCGCACGGGACTTCTATTGATTCCGGGCTACCGACATTGCCCATCAGGGTTTTCTGAATCGGAAGCTATACGTCGCCACAAAATAAAATAAGGTTAAAACCCTATCCTCAAATCGCTGTTAATTTTTTAATTAATAATTTAACAGTTCCAATAAATTTTCAACTTTGCATTTCTACCATCCTGCTATATATCTATGAATAAAAAATTATTTTTAGCCGTACCTATTATTTTGTTTGCCCTGTTTGCCAGGGCGCAGACTGCCCCCGCAGGTGCCGATAGCGCCGCAAAATCGCCCGTACGCACCCTTACCAACCAGCAATACAATGCCTATTTGAAAGGTGTTGATCTGAACAAGCAATCGTACGTAGCCGAGCTTAATCATTATCCCCTGCCAGATGAAGCGATGAAATATAAAAAGGAACTTGATCTTAGTCCGTCGGAAATTAAGCAGTTAGCCGCTGTAGTAACCTTTTTAAATATGAAAAAAAAGGAAGTAGGGGAATCCATTATTCATAATGAACGGATGCTGGATAGCCTGTTCCGCACCCGCAAGGTTGATGAAGGCTCCATCATATTTTATGGCAACCGTTATGGCCTGTATGAGGGCGAATACCGTACGGTGGTTTTACAGGCCTGTTTCCGTACCGAAAAGATATTGACCCCGCAGCAAATACGTAAGCTGGAAGCTTTGAAAAAGCATAATTAATAATATGCCGTTTGATTTATGTAATTTAGCGGTCCCTTTAAATAGTGTATGAAAATTACGTTTGATTTTGAAAAGCCACTGGCTGACCTGCAACAACAGATTGAAAAGGTGAAGCAGGTTGAAGATAAAACCCAGGTAGATATGTCGGCCACAATTACCGAATTACAGGATAAGTTTGAAGCCGCCAAAAAAGACGTTTACAGCAATCTGACCGGCTGGCAAAAAGTCCAGATCTCCCGCCATCCTGAACGGCCCTATACTTTACAATACCTGGAGCTGATGTGCGATGATTTTATTGAGATGCACGGCGACCGTACCATAGGCGATGATAAGGCCATTGTAGGCGGGTTTGGATCATTAAACGGGCAAACGGTAATGTTTATCGGCCATCAGAAAGGCAGAAATACCAAAGACAGGCAGTACCGCAATTTTGGCATGGCCAATCCCGAAGGCTATCGTAAAGCGTTAAGGCTGATGAAACTGGCCGAAAAATTCAATAAGCCCATTGTTACCCTGATTGATACCCCCGGAGCATTCCCCGGCCTGGAAGCGGAAGAGCGCGGACAAGGCGAGGCCATAGCCCGTAATTTACTGGAAATGTCGGTGCTGCGGGTACCGGTAATTTGTGTAATTATAGGCGAAGGCGCATCGGGCGGCGCGCTGGGTATTGGCATAGGCGATAAGGTACTGATGCTGGAACATTCCTGGTACTCGGTCATCTCGCCCGAAAACTGCTCAACCATTTTATGGAAAACGTGGGACTATAAAGAACGCGCGGCTGAAGCATTAAAACTGACTTCGACCGAAATGCTGAAAAATAAGCTGATTGACGGCATTATTAAAGAACCACTTGGCGGTGCCCACCAGGACCCTGTAGCCATGGCCGCTACCCTCAAAAAACAATTATTGAAAGATCTTAAAACACTTACCGAGCAGGATGTTGACGCGATGGTAACCGAGCGCATTGAAAAGTTTTGCGCTATGGGCGTGGTGATTGAGGATCAATAGTTTTACTATTACTGATATAGCTCCATAAGCTATGCCATCGAACGAGGAGAGAAATTCTATATAGCTTGCTTAGCTTGTGTATAGAATTTCTCTCTATGTTCGAAACGACAACAGGAAGGAATTTCTACTCCGTTTCCGACTGGCGGTCTTCTTTGCTTATCTTATCAAAAATTTTATCCATACGTTCCACGTATTCGTTGGTATCATCCACAAAAAACTCCAGTTGGGGGATAATCCTTACCTGGTCCTTAATGCGGGCTCCCAGCTTATAACGGATCTCGTTGGCATGCGATTTAATAGTTTGTAATGACAGCTGTGTATTGGCATTATTAAAAAAGCTCAGGAATATCCGTGCCAGTGCCAAATCGGGGGTAACACGTACTTTGGTAATAGTAACCAGCGTATTAGGTAAAAAACCCATTCCTTCGCGCTGAAATATAGCGGCCAGATCCTCTTGTATTACTCCGGCGAATTTTTGCTGACGTTTTGATTCCATGTTTCTTAAGGTTAAAGCTGGTTATAAAATAAGGCTGAAAGTGTAAAGGCTAAAGCTTTTCAGCGTGTATACTCTTAATATTTTATTATTGTTTCGGCTTTCGCCTTTATACTTCAGCTAATAAGGCTTTCTGCTTTGGCCTTCGCGCTTTCGGCTTCAGCTTTCTGCTATTTGCACATACCAGCAGGTATCTCCTGTGTTATTTTTATCAATTTGGTTACCACAATGGTACTGTCAAATTCGGTGCTTACACCGTCCTTGCCCGATAGTACCTTGCGGCCTTCTATTTCAACATATACGGGCGTATAAGGTTTTTCAAAATTTAGGTGCGAATAACTTAATTCCAATTTTGCCGAACTATCGGCGGCCCAGTATTCCTGTCCGTTATCGCAATCCTTAAACGATTTTACTTCGGGCCCAAAACTGTACAACCCCCGGTATATTACCGGCTGGTTGGCTGCGGGCTGTTTGATATTGGTATTTTGTTGGGTATTGTTGTTGATACTATGATCGCAGCCGCTTAATAAAGCCAGCAGCAATGCTAATAACGGCAGTTTATTTACTATCCTTTTCATCCCCCACAGATTTTTATAGTTCGTTCTTAATCTCGCTCAGCCTTTTTACACTCAACCGTGCGCTGATGCCCGAAGCAATTACGGCAATTACCCCGACAGTTAAAAATACAATTATAAAATCAATAAACGACAACGCTACGGGGTACGAATCCATTATAGTTAGCTTGCTGCCCATTTTTATAAAGCCGAAATGCTTTTGCGCCAGGCAAAACAAGGCGCCAATAATTAAACCGGCAATGCAGCCTATCATGGATATCATCATTCCCTCAAAAAAGAAAATGCCTTTTATCAAGCCTTTGCCCGCCCCTAAGCTGGTTAAAACAGCAATATCCTTTTGCTTATCTATCACCAGCATGGTTAAGGTGCCTACAATGTTAAATATGGCTATAATTACTACAAAGGTCAGGATCATAAAAATGGACCAACGCTCGTAGTTCAGCGTTTTATATAAAGCGGCATTTTGTACAATGCGGTTGCTTACAATGTATTTAGGCCCAAGCTTTCCGCTTATCTCCTGCTCCGCCTTATCCAGGTCGGTGCCTTTTTTGAAATTAAGGCCGATAAAAGAAACCTCTACCGGCTGTTCCAGTAAATCGCGCATAAAGCCTATGGGGGTAACCACTATATCGTCAAAATCCTGCTGTACAGAAAATACGCCCGACGGCCTGATGCTAAGGATCTTGAAATCATTCAAGGGATTAACCGAGCTTACCGCGTTGCGCCTGGGCGAGTAGATCTGTAAATCCGAAAGGCTTTCCTTTATGTTTACACCCAGGCTGCCCTGTACCGTACCGCCAATAACGGCAAAATTCTCACCGTTTGCATGCAGCGTAAACGATCCGTCCTCAATAATGCTATCTAATTGTTTATTACGCAAAAACTCGTCCGTAACCCCTTTTAAAGTTCCGATAAACTGGCTTTCGCCATATTTAATAAGGGCTTTCTCTTCCAGCACTTCGGTATATGAAAATATGCGCGCGTCGCGATGCAGCGTTTTAAAATAAGGTGTGTTGGGGTTAAAGGTTTTCCCTTCCGCCGGTTCTATTTTAAGCTCGGGGGTAAAATCGCTGTAGAGCGACAGGATGGTTTGTTCCAGTCCGTTAAACGCCGAAAGGATAATGATCAGCGCCGCGCTGCCTACAAAAACGCCAAGCATGGATATGCCCGATATGATATTGATAGCGTGTACCTTTTTACGCGAGAACAAATATCTTTTAGCTATGTAGATGGCGGTATTCAATGTATACAAAGATATAAAACCCCCCGGCCCCCTAAAAGGGGAGCAGCAGATAAACATATGCCTGCTGCGCTTTCTTCAGGAAATCCTGAATAAGCTATCATTCCAGCGGAAAATTATCCGGTGGTTCCGGGCACGCACACTATTAAACGCTATCCTTTATTAAGAGGCCCGTTAACAAAAACGCCATTCATTTTGAACGGCGTTTTTTGTTAACGGGTAAAATGCAGGGTTATGACATTTTTAGCTTTTTCTGGATATCGGCAACATAGCCTTTAAATTTTTTATCGGTATCAATCAGGTCCTCAACGGTTTGGCAGGCGTAAATTACGGTTGAATGATCGCGGCCGCCAAAGAAATGACCAATTGATTTTAAGGAGCTTTTAGTATGCGCCTTAGCCAGGTACATGGAAATTTGACGGGCCTGTACAATCTCGCGCTTGCGGGTTTGTGATTTTACCATTTCAATAGGCACCTCAAAGTATTCGCAAACCAGGTTCTGGATATATTCCATCGAGATCTCTTTGGTAGAGTTCTTGATAAAGTTTTTCAGCATTTGCTTGGCCAGGTTCAAATCAATTTCCTTACGGTTAAGGGTTGATTGCGCCAGCAGGGACACCATGGCGCCTTCCAGTTCGCGCACGTTATTGTCAATATTATGGGCCACATATTCCAGCACCTCGCCCGGCAGATCGATGCCATCCTGGTACACTTTGGTTTTCAGGATAGCCATGCGGGTTTCCAGGTCGGGTACCTGCAAATCGGCGGAAAGGCCCCATTTAAAGCGCGATAGCAGGCGCTCTTCCAGTCCAGCCAAATCTTTCGGCGCTTTGTCTGATGTAATGATCAGCTGTTTACCGGTTTGGTGCAGGTGATTAAAAATATGGAAAAAGAAATCCTGCGTTTTTTCCTTACCGGCAAAGTTGTGCACATCGTCCATGATCAGCACATCAATGGCCTGGTAAAAATTCACAAAATCGTTAATGTTATTATGCTTCAGCGCGTCAACAAACTGCTGGGTAAACTTCTCGCACGATACATATAACACCACCTTATCGGGCAATGAGCGTTTAATCTCGTTGCCAATGGCCTGCACCAGGTGGGTTTTGCCTAAGCCTACGCCGCCATATATCATTAAAGGGTTAAATGAGGTGCCTCCGGGTTTGGCGGCAACGGCATAGCCGGCCGAGCGGGCCAAACGGTTGCAATCGCCTTCTACAAAATTATCGAAGGTATAATTCTGATTTAGCTGGGGGTCAACATTCAGTTTCTTTAAGCCGGGTATTACAAACGGATTCTTAATATCTTTATTAATAGATATAGGTACCGGCATTGATTGGTTCTTACCTTCGGCGCCATTGCCATTTGATGGCATGTTGGTGGTGTAAGGTTTGCTTGATGATGATTGTTCTACCACAATATTATATTCTAACCGTCCGTCCTCGCCCAGCTGTTTTTTTATGGTTTTGCGCAATAGGCCCACATAGTGTTCCTCCAGCCACTCATAAAAAAACAAACTTGGCACTTGTATAGTAAGGATGCTCCCCTCCAATCGCAAAGACTTTATAGGCTCAAACCAGGTTTTGAAACTCTGGGCAGGTATATTATCTTTTATGATCTGAAGACAACTATTCCAAACATTAGTACAAGTTTTTTCCATACAGTTTTAGTTAAAATATTGATTTCCACCCTTCCAAAGAAGCATTCGATGCAACGGTTACGGAACATCGAATATTCAAAAAAAAAAGCTATTAAAAAATTAATTTCTCAAATAAATTTTAATTGTCTCATTCAGCCCAATTGAGGGCTTTTTTGCTCGTTTTTTGGCCTTATTTTTTCAAAAAAACAACCATTGGTTGTAGTATTTTTTTAAAGTCGGCATTCTGACGGGATTTTTTATCAACAGTTTTTATACGGCTGTTGTTTCAGAATTGTTAACTAAAAAATTATTGATTTATAAGATAATAAATTTACCAACGGTTGTCATTTTGCGTATAACAACCTGTAAATCAACTAATTTTAACAAATGACAAATGCGATTAGGGGGCGTCGCCGGCATAATGCCGAATCAATACTCGCCAAAAACAAGGCGGAGCGCATCAGCAATCTCGCCCAATGTGGAATAATTTTCTACAGCCTGCAATATAAAAGGCATCAAATTTTCCGGGCCTCTCGCGGCGGCCGTTAAACGCGCCAGATTATGGCTCACATCGGCCTGATTACGGTCGTTTTTGAGGGCCGAAATCCGGGCCGTTTGTTCCCTCCGGATGGCGTCGTCAACCCTGAAAATATTGTCTTGCTCCGGCTCTGTTTCGGTGAATTTATTAACGCCCACAATCACCCGCTCGCCGCTCTCAATTTCGGTTTGACAGGCATAGGCCGAGGCGGCAATTTCCTGCTGGATGTAATCCAGCTCAATGGCCTTTACCGAGCCGCCCATGGCATCAATTTTATCCAGGTAAATTTGCGCGGCGGCCTCTACCTCGTTGGTGAGCGCCTCAATAAAGTACGATCCGGCCAACGGGTCTGCCGTATTGGTAACCCCGCTTTCAAAAGCGATGATCTGTTGGGTACGCAAGGCGATCTTTGCCGCGGCTTCGGTAGGAAGCGACAGGGCCTCGTCATATCCGTTAGTATGCAGGGATTGCGTACCGCCTAATACCGCGGCCATAGCCTGATGGCTTACACGCACTATATTATTATAAGGCTGCTGCGCCGTCAGGGTTGACCCGCCGGTTTGGGTATGGAAGCGTAGCTTTTGCGCGTCGGGATTAGTAGCGCCCAGCTGGCGGGTAATATTTGCCCACATGCGCCGCGCCGCCCTGAATTTGGCTATCTCTTCAAAAAAATCGTTGTGGCAGTTAAAAAAGAAGGAAAGACGGCGGGCAAAAACATTAATATCCAAGCCTTTTTCAAGCGCGGCCTTTAAATAGGCCTTGCCGTTGGCCAGCGTAAACGCCAGCTCCTGCACGGCCGTTGAACCCGCCTCGCGGATGTGATAACCGGAGATGGAGATGGTATTCCATTTAGGCACCTCTTTACTGCAATATTCAAATACATCGGTAATCAGCCGCATGGATGACTCTGGCGGATATATATAGGTACCGCGCGCGGCGTACTCCTTTAAGATATCGTTTTGTACGGTGCCCGATAATCGCGTCAGATCGGCACCCTGCTTTTTGGCCAGGGCGATATACATGGCCAGCAGGATGGGCGCTGTAGCATTAATGGTCATGCTGGTGGTGATATCCTGCAGCCGGATACCCTCAAAAAGCGTTTCCATATCCCGCAAGGAATCAATGGCCACACCTACTTTACCTACCTCGCCTTCGGCCAGGGCATGGTCCGAATCATAACCGATCTGCGTAGGCAGGTCAAACGCTACGGACAGGCCGGTAGTGCCCTGGCTCAGCAGGTAATGATACCGTTTGTTTGATTCGGCAGCTGTTGAAAAACCGGCGTACTGGCGCATGGTCCATAGCCGGCCGCGGTACATGTCCTTTTGTATGCCACGGGTATAAGGAAATTCGCCCGGCAGCTCCGCCATCCCCGAGGGTTCCGTATAAACTTCCCTGACCGGGATACCGGAGGCAGTGCTGATGGGTTTCTTTTCTTCGGCCATGATTAAAAAAGCTCTTCCAGGTCGGCCCGGATCAGGTTTAAAGAAGCATCGTACGGGTCAGTTTCCAGCTGGCTTAAATGATGGAGGATGGATTTACCCAGCTCCAGTCCGCTGGCGCCATCTGTTTGCATTTGCGCCGCGTTGTTTACCAGGCTAATCGTATCGGCCTTAATCCGCTTTACCACCTGCCAGGCCCTCGGGCTTACATATAGCTGTTGGGTAACATTATGCTGAAACTCATTACGAACTTCGGCAACGATCAAACTATGCAGCTCGGCAGCGGTATGGGCGGGGGCATTAAGCCGGATAAGCAGGTTGGCCGGATTAATACGGTCTATCAACAATATAGCACGCTCATAAGCCTGCAGGCGCAAGGGCAGGGTTTGGGAGCCCGCGGCTTTTTTAAGTTCCAGCAACTGAAGCTTCTCCTTATTATCAAGATATGGCTTAAACAGGTAGAATGCCACACCTACCACGCTAATGCCTGCAATAATTAATTTGACAACCTCGTACAAAAAAGAAAAATTCATGGTATGGCTATAAATGTTAAGCAGAGGTCATTAAATAGGATGACAGGAACAAATTTGTACATTTTACCTTATATTTGAACACATTAATTAAAATTAAGATGAGCACTGCCGTTGAAACTGCTATGGCGCCTGTCAGCTTTACTGAAGGTGCGGTAAAGGAAATCCACAAACTGAAAGATCAGCAAGAACTGAACGATGACTTCGGCCTGCGTGTTGGCGTTGAAGGCGGAGGCTGTTCGGGCATGAGCTATGTTTTAGGTTTCGACCAATTAAAGGATGGCGACCAGGTGTATAATATCGACGGCGTTAAAGTTTATATGCACAAAGCGCATGGCCTGTACCTGGTAGGTATGGTAATTGATTTTCAGGATGGCCTCAATGCACGTGGGTTTACTTTTAATAACCCTAACGCCGCCAGCACCTGTGGTTGCGGCACCTCATTCTCTGTATAATATTAAAGGTTTATAGTTTATATACAAGGAAGGGCTTGCCATTGGCAGGCCTTTTTTGTTGGATGCAGATAGTTATAAACCACCACGTCATTGGAACGAAGCAATCCCCGACTTGAAGAGCGGGCCTGCCTGCCGGGGATTAATATCAGATTGTTTTTAAATGGCATTAATGAGCCCCCTCCGGTCGGTTGTCCACGCCTCCTACGTCGGCTCGCAATGACGTGATTTTATAAAAATGCCTTATTATTTCCCCGCGTACCTGCTGATAATATCCAGTATCACCTTATTTTTTTGCAGTTGCGGCAGGTAATCAAACAAAATATAATGTTTCTCCGGATCAGCGGCCAGGGCCAGTTCCAGTTGGCTTAAGGCTTCATTATACTCGCCTTTGGCAAACAGGTAGGCTACCATTCGGTAATATAGTTCAGCTGCTTCCGGGTTATTTTTAATGGCCTCGGCAATAACTTCTATGGCATGCTCCAGGCGGCTTTGCTCATATAATATGGACGAATAATCCAGCCAGGCGTCCACATCCAGCGGGTTAAGCTCTACCACCTTTTCATAGGCCGCTTCAGCTTCGGGTAAATGGCCCAGCTTGTATTCGGCATCAGCAATAGCAAACCAATAGTCGGCATTGGCTATGTCCAGATCAAGGGCTTTTTTATAAAAATGAAGTGCTTCAAAATAACGCTCTTCAAAATCGAGGGTTACCCCTATGCCAAACCAGGCATCGGCCAGTTTGGAGTCCATTTTCACCGCTTTTTTATAAAAAGCGCGGGCCTCGTCCATCTGCTCCAGTTTTTCATAGCATTCGCCTATGGCGCAATAGGTATCGGCATTAGGCTGCTCGTACTCAAACGTCTGGCGGTAAACCTCAATAGCATCCGCGTATTTTTCCAGGTTAACCAGCGCGTTGCCTTTATTGAAATAAGCCGACGCGAAGCTGTCCTTGATCAGGATAGCGTAATCGTAAGCGTCAATAGCTTTTTCAAACAAGCTTAGCTTGGTGTAGGCATTACCCAGGTTATACCAGGCCGCGTAGCTGTAAGGCTCATTATCAATATACTGCTGATAAAACTGTACGCTTTCCTGCTGGTTGTCCATCACATCGTAACAAAAAGCCAGCTCGTATAAAGCGTCCTGGTTTTCCATATTCTGCTCAAGGCACAATTTAAGGTAGGTTATGGCGGTGTCGTAATCGCCCATGTTCTGATAAACGTAGGCTATATGCAGCAGTATATCGTCGGTTTCTTCAGCCAGGTCAAGCGCCTTTTCGTAGTTTTCAAGGGCCTCGCTGTAACGTTCCAGGTTTTCAAATATATTACCGCGTATCACGTAAATATCCGCTTCGCTGGCTTCCAGCATTTCTGCTTTTTCCAGCACTTCCAGCGCTTCATTCACATGGTTGGCAACTACCAGCAACTGGGCCTGCTTAATTAAAAAGACGGCAGCAAAAGGGTGCTGGTTACGGGCGTATTCCGTTACCTGCAAGGCGCGGGCGGGGTCGTTCTTTTCAATATAATAATCAATAATATTCTCAAACGCCTGCGCATCGAAAAAATACTGATCATGATTACGGATCATCTCTTCGTAACGTTCGACAGAGAACTTAGGATCCTCGCTAAAATCAAATTCAAATTCTTCTTCCATTCAACGCAATTTGATGTAAATTTTTGTCCGGATATTAGGGCGTCCTGTAATTTAACTGTGATTAAATTACAGTATAAAGCTCCAAAATGGTAAATTAGTTTTCAACATCTAAGTGTTTTGAACACGAAATAATGTTAACTGATTGATAATAAATGCAAAGTAAAACGGCTCATTGATTTGCAATCGGCCGGTAATTTGCGGGTAAGATCATAAATTGAGAAATTGACCACCATGAACTTCAGCATCACCTCCATCCTTCATAGTTTAAATATAAGCAATTTAAACGAATCTTTTAGTACAGGCAGCGTTTGGGGCAGCAGTTCTGACACTGTCGTGAAAAACATTGTTTCGCCGGTAGATGGCCAACAGATCGCGTCGGTTAAAATGGCCGCGCAGGCCGACTACGATAAGGCTATTGCCCAGGCACAACAGGCCTTTGAACACTGGCGGGCCATACCCGCTCCCAAGCGCGGCGAAATAGTACGGCAGATTGGCGAGGCCCTGCGCGAAAACAAACCCAACCTGGGCACGCTGGTATCCTACGAGATGGGCAAAAGCCTGCAGGAAGGCCTGGGCGAAGTGCAGGAGATGATCGATATCTGCGATTTGGCGGTTGGGCAAAGCCGGCAGCTTTATGGCTTAACTATGCAATCGGAACGGCCGCTGCACCGTATGTATGAGCAGTACCATCCTTTAGGCGTGGTAGGTATCATTTCGGCTTTTAACTTTCCGGTGGCGGTTTGGAGCTGGAATGCTATGCTGGCCTGGGTGTGCGGTAATGTATGTATCTGGAAACCGTCTGAAAAAACGCCGCTTACGGCCATTGCCTGTCAGCATATTGTACAGGAAGTTTTTAAAGCTAATAACGTACCCGAAGGGGTATCGTGCCTCGTGATCGGCGACCGGAACATAGGCGAGCTAATGGCCAAAGACCCCCGCGTGGCCCTGGTATCGGCTACCGGATCAACCCGTATGGGGAAGGCGGTAGCGAGCGCGGTAGCAGCCCGCCTGGGTAAAAGCCTGCTGGAACTGGGCGGTAATAATGCCATCATCATCAGCGCCGATGCCGATCTGGACATGGCGCTCATAGGCGCGCTATTTGGCGCCGTAGGCACGGCCGGGCAGCGTTGCACCAGCACCCGCCGGCTTATCATCCACGAAAGTGTTTATGATAACTTTAAACAAAAACTGGTAAAGGCTTACGCCCAGCTGCGCATAGGTAACCCGCTTGATGAGCATAACCACATGGGGCCGCTGATTGACCACGGCGCCGTAAAGCTATACCTGGACGCCATAGTAAAATGTAAAAGCCAGGGCGGAAAATTTATTGTAGATGGCGGCGTTATAGAAGGCAAAGGATATGAATCGGGCTGCTATGTAAGGCCCTGCATTGCCGAAGTGGAAAATCATTTCGATATTGTACAACAGGAAACCTTTGCACCCATACTGTACCTGGTGCGTTATACCACGCTGAACGAGGCCATTGGTATGCAAAACGGTGTGCCACAGGGCCTATCATCGGCCATCATGACCAATAATTTACGCGAGGCCGAACAATTTCTATCCTCCGCGGGTTCTGATTGCGGAATAGCAAATGTGAACATCGGTACATCGGGTGCGGAAATAGGCGGGGCTTTTGGCGGCGAGAAGGAAACTGGCGGCGGGCGCGAATCGGGCTCGGATGCCTGGAAGGCCTATATGCGCCGCCAAACAAATACGATTAACTATTCCACCACTTTGCCGCTGGCACAGGGAATTAAGTTTGATCTTTAAGCGGAAAGCGATAAAACGGAGATAAATAGAAAAAATAATTTAAATATAGTATAGGGCGAAGCTTTTTGCTACATTATAAAACATGAACATAATTAAATATACCGCGGTCCTGGTTTTAGGCGCGACACTTTGTTTTAACAATACAGTTAACGCGCAGGAAATTACCCTTACTGCTCCTCCGCCACCTCAAAACTGGCATGCCATGGATCTGAAAACAGATGGGTATTATGGCGTCAGCCTGAACAGCGCTTATGAATTTTTAAAAGGCAAAAAAAGCAAGCCGGTAGTGGTTGCCACAATTGACAGCGGTATAGACACGCTGCAAAAAGATTTGAAAAACATTTTATGGATAAACCCTAAGGAAATTCCAGGTAACGGCATTGATGATGACCATAACGGTTACGTGGACGACATTCATGGCTGGAACTTTTTAGGCGGCCCCGGCGGCAAGTGCGATTATAACGAAACCACCGAGGAGATGCGGGAGTACAGCAAGCTGAAGGATAAATACCTGAATGCCAGCGCATCCTCATTCCCTAAAAAGGATTATGATTACTGGCTGAAGGTAAAAGCCGTACACGATTCTACCTTTAACAAATCATCAGCCGAAATACAGCAGCTAACCCCTGTTATGAGCATATTGGTAGGCACCAGCGGCTATATAAAAAGAGAATTGAACCTGAAACCGGCAGATACTTTTGAGTTGAAGGACCTGGATAAAATACAAACCACTAACGACACCGTCAGGGAATGCAAAAACGTATGGACCTCCTTTTTTCAACAGGAAGGGCCAACATCAAACAGCGCCAGGGTTATTAAGGATTTGAATGATTACCTGACCAAGCTTAACAATGATATCAACCCCGATCTGGAGGCCCGCAAACGTATTGTTGGCGATAACCCCGATGATTTTAACGATAAAAAATACGGCAGCAACCAGCTGAAATTTGCCGATGCCATGCACGGAACCATGGTGGCCGGTTTTATCGGCGCGCAGCGCGGGAATGGTTACGGTATTGATGGCATAGCCGATAACGTGCGCATTATGGCTATTAAAGCCGTGCCTAACGGCGATGAATATGATAAGGATATTGCCAATGCCATCCGTTATGCCGTAGATAACGGCGCCAAGGTAGTAAACATGAGTTTCGGCAAAAAAATATCGCCGCATAAAAACTGGGTAGACGCGGCCTTTAAATATGCCGCCGCGCACGATGTGTTGCTGGTATCGGCAGCGGGCAACGATAACGAGGATGTGGATAGCACAGCTGATTACCCGAATGATACCTTTGAAGATGGTTCATCGGCCGATGCGGATAACGTGATCAATGTAGGCGCTTCCGGTCCGCGTAATAACGAAAAGCTGGCGGCAGAATTTAGCAACTATGGTAAAAAAAATGTGGACCTTTTCGCGCCCGGCGTTAAAGTTACATCGGTTATGATGGATGCGGAAATGAACACCGAGGACGGTACCAGTTTCGCTTCGCCAATTACAGCCGGTATCGCGGCGCTGATATTGGAATATTACCCTAATTTAAGTTCAAAACAAATTAAGCAAGCCATATTGCAGTCGGCCAGGCCATTAACCGGTGTTATGGTACTTAAACCCGGCAGTAAGGATGAAAAAGTAGACTTTTCCACACTCAGCAAAACTGGCGGCATTGTAAACGCGCATGATGCCTTGGTAATCGCTTCAAAAATGAAGGGAGAAAGGAAGAAGTAACCGCTCCCCGGCTTACTGTGTGGACACATCCTTCAAGAATTATGTCATTTCGATAGAGCCGGGGAAGCAATGAGCGTGGCGCGACGGAGAAATCTTATACGCGAGGAAATGCCGACCGGTATTTCGTATAAGATTT